>Ga0080013_1000120_pt1 | contig 109608 bp, 153 predicted proteins | sample ETNvirenome_6_85_FD_69236 | JGI IMG/M metagenome (GOLD analysis project Ga0080013, IMG submission 69236) | Marine viral communities from the Pacific Ocean - ETNP_6_85 (SPADES assembly) (version 2) | ecosystem: Environmental > Aquatic > Marine > Oceanic | place: Pacific Ocean | collected...
CTGACGGCCTTATTCCTGCTCCACTTCTTGCCACGCAGCGCCACTTCTCCCAAGGTACGGCTTTCTTGGCTTGCACGTAGCGGTCGGCCATCCGCTTGCAGTTGTCGATGGGGTTGCGTGCGATGCTCCCCATGACGTGCTGCGGGTAATAGGCTGATGGCCCTGGGCTATTCCTGAGCCGCCGCGCCACGTCAAGCACTTCCCACCCTGGAACCTTGATGGCAAGCCGCGCTGTGTAGAAGTCCTCGTTCGGCTGGCTGCATCTTGCGGTCATGTTTTTCCAAGTACCTGTCGAGTCGCCCACGCCGTCGTCCACGGGCCGCCCGTCATACGTCCGTTCCCATATCTGACAAAACCCGCCCTCTTTCATACGGCCCCCATTTCATCAAGGAGGCGGCGAAGCTCGGGGTGCAGTGGGAGATCCCTTGCCTCGTTTCCCGCCACCCAGGCCCATGCGTCGCTTTCCCAATTTATGTCAGGCTTGAACGGGCGGTCGATCTGCGCCACGAAGGCTGTGTAGACCCCTTGGCGTGTTCTGGAGACATGCTCGCCCACGACGCGGTGTGCGGGGATCGTTCCCGCCTCCTCCACCGTTTCTCGGACGGCGCTTTGGTATGGGGTCTCGCCTCTGTCCACCTGCCCCCCGGGCAGGTTCCAGATTCCCGGCTCGGGGACCTTGGCCGAGCGGCGAAGCAGGAGGAAGCGATCTCCCGCCCACAACATCATGCCCGACCCCTGGCGGCTCACTCGGCACATTTCCACGGCCCTACCGGCCTGATGCGTAATTCCTTGTCTCTGGACTTGTGGAATCTATACAGAGAGTCCGGCTCGCCCATCAGATGAGGGTAAGAAAGGTTTTCGCGTATGATGAACATGGCCGCCCGCTCGCATGTCCGCCGCCAACCCGGCGACGAGGGGTTTGAGGTGCCGATCGAAATTGGACAGTCTTCGGCCTCACTATCAATCTGTTGCTCCCCTCCATACTCCGCAATCCACATCCAGTTTTCGGTTGGGACATCGCCCCGCCCCCGCCACCCGCGCTTCCTCGTGCCGCCTCCCTGGTGTTCTGCTTCCACCTCATATTCCAGAGGCACCCATCGGTCGTCACTTCGCCTATATTCGCCCCACGGGTCCCCCTCGGCAGCCTCGACCGCCTCGTCATCCTCGTATACCTCTCGGTCGAGATGGTACGTCAGCGGCCGGGTGTCGATGTTGGTCTCGTAGCGCCGCCTCCACTTTTTGCATGTGGGGTCGTAGCTCATTTGACGCACTCCCACGGCCCGGCGGCTTTTACTTGTAGACGGTAAGAGCCGTCGTCCGCTGGTCGGAGTTCTCCCGCCATGACGCCCCGCACCCCATCCTCAACCATCTGCTCCTTGATTTCCTGTATGGCGAATCGTTCGCATGTTCGCCGCCAACCCGGCGACGAGCGAAGGGCGGTGCTGGCGGAAAGCGGACACCTAAACGCAGATGTGGTGGTGAACCCCGTCTGGTCCAAGGGGCGGTACTGTACAATCCTTCCGACGTTGGGGCGGCTTGCAGGCTCCCCCGCCCACTCTGGCATCATCATCTCGCGGCTCCACCGCATGAACTTCGCCCTCACTTCATATTCCACAGGCCCCAATTCGTCGAAGGGATCGAGGTTTGTCTCGTAGCGCCGCTTCCAGACCTTGCATGTGGGGTCGTAGCTCATAAAAGGTCTCTGGCCTGGAACATAGGGCCATGCTAACACGCAGCCCACACACCGAACGAAAACCAAACGGACCGGCGCGCACCGAAAAGAAGGCCGCCAAAGAAAACGAAAGGGAAAAGTAGGGAAGTGAAAGGAAAAGGGATACAAGTAGGATGGGCGGCTACACCTACCACATGGAACTACACCAAAGCCGCTATTGACACCAAAAGGGCCGTGTCCGAGAATGGACAACCTCAAGTTCGGACACTGATCCTGAAAGGTGCATATCTGGACATGGCCGCCGCGTGTATCCTATGTCCGAAAATCAATCCTAGTAGGGGCATGTAGTACAAGGTATGACCGCCACTTACATATACCCCCTTTCATTACGTTTCCATTCCAGAAGGGCACCGTGAACAAGAATCAAAACCGCCGCCAAAAGAAAGAACAACGACGCAGGGCCGATCGAAAGGCCCGGCAGGACGAATTGCAAAGGGAGAAGGACATGACCGAACCAGAACCGCTGGAGATCATGACCCTGGCCGTCATTGATGAAGAATTGGGCGGCATCAACGAGGATGAGCGTATCGACATCATCCTCCAGTTCCTCGGCGTCCCCGACAACCCCGCAGAGGAAGTGCTCTGGGATCTTTGGACGTGCTTGGCGGCGCTGATGATGATGCTCGGGGCCGAAAACCCCCAAGCGGTGTACGAGGGTCTTTCTCAGACGCTCGCCCAATCCAAGAACGAGTTGATGGACATGATGTCGGAATGGACCGAGGAGGTGGATGAGGGCGGCGACGAGGGCAAGGACGAAGATATGTCTTTGTCCGACGGTGGCGGCGATGATGACGACGATATTGTTTTGGGCGACGGCGACGACGACCTGAACGTGACCCTGGGGGACAGCGCCGTATGAGCGACAGCGTAAAACTTGGTCTGAACTTGTCGGCCGCCGTCCGGTTCAACGCCCGCAGAGCGAGGGAACTTGGCTGGTACGGCATGATCCCCGAGGACGCCGTGTTGGACTTCCCCGGCCTTGGCGTCGATCCGCTCATGGACGATGCGGGGGAAGTGTTTGCGGCGGCGGTGGCGGCTTTTCAGGAGCGCATGGGCTTCCCCGACCATGAGTGCGATGGGATGATGGGCTCAAAGACGTGGATGGCGATGGTCGAGGAGTACGCTCCCGTCGAGCAGTCCTCCAACTACGTCCTGTTGGGCGGCAATCGTCTCAAGGTGCCCGACTTTCCGGTCATCACGTTCGATGAGCGGGACGGCCTTGACCTGCACCGGGACGGCGGCTGGAGAAAATCCAAGAGCCGGGACATTCGCCTCATCGTGCTGCATTGGGGAGGTCTGGACCCGGGCCATTGTCGCCGCACGTTGGCGAACCGCGACCTGTCGAGCCATTTCGGCGTTGGAAAGAGCGCCGCTTTTCAATGGTTGGACATGGCTCACGTCGCCTACCACGCCGGTTACGTCAACAGCTTTTCGGTGGGCATCGACATCTGCGAACAGCCCGAGACGAAGTGGAAGGACTGGTACGGGCGTCGCGGCTTCAACCGCGAGGAGGTCAAGAACACCACGGGCCGCGGTGCGCGGCGGGTCCTTTCATTGGATCCCAGGACCGCCCTGCACACAAGGATGTGCGTGGAGGCGCTCTGCGATGTTCTCGACGTTCCCTACAACTTCCCCCGCGGCGAAGACGGTCTGGACGACACCGGGGATGTGTGGCACGGCACCTTTCCCAAGGACGTGATCAAAAGCGGCGCTTTCCAGGGCGTGATCGGACACCACCACTTGAGCGCCCGCAAGTGGGACGTGGCCTGTTATTGGGACCAGATTTTCAATGACAACGAGTGATGAAGTCGCCGCCGCCAACGAGCTTCTGAAAAAGCGGTCTGTTCGCCCCAAGCCGCTGCCGGAGCCCGTGTGTATCAAGTGCAAGCACCCCGTCGGGGTGTTGGTCCATATCCTGACTTGTGATGAACAGACAAGCGACGGGGCGGCAGGTGTATAGACAGATGTCTTTGGATGGCATGGACACGATGCCTTTGCCTGTTCCGACGTTGCTGGTTGGGGATTGTTTCGACCTGTTGGATGGGGTGGACGACCGGAGCGTGGCGTTGGTTTTGGCGGATTTGCCGTATGGGACCACCCGCTGTTCGTGGGACACCGTGCTTCCCCTGGATAAGCTGTGGGCGGCCTTGAAGCGGGTTTTGGCTCCCAAGGGGGTCATGCTTTTCACGGCGACGCAGCCGTTTGCCACAACCCTCATCCACTCCAACCTCGCTGATTTTCGGTACGAGTGGGTATGGGAGAAAAGCAAGGCGGCGGGGTGGATGAACTGCAAGAAACAGCCCCTCAGAGCCCACGAGTTGGTTTTGGTGTTTGGCGGCCGTGGGGGGGTTTACAACCCTCAGATGGTCCAATCCACCCCTTACACCAAGGGGACCGCACACCGACCTACCGCTGTGTACGGTGCCCAGGTGGAAACAACCGTCACCAACACCACGGGGCTGCGCTACCCGCGTTCGGTGCAGTATTTCAAGACCGCCGAGAGCGAGGGCCGCAGCCAGCACCCAACCCAAAAGCCGCTTGGGCTGTATCGCTATTTGATCAAAACATACACCAACGAAGGTGACTTGGTGCTGGACCCGTGCGCTGGCGCTTGCACCACGGCGGTAGCGGCTACGGAATTACAGCGGCGTTCGATCTGCATGGAATTGGAAGAAAAGTACGTTGAGATTGGGCGGGAGCGTGTTCGTTCGATCTCGGAAGCATAAAAAGGAGATAAAAGTGGCAAGCAAAAAGAGCAGTTTTCGGCGCATCGGAGAGGAAATCGGAAGTTTGGTACAGACCAAGAACAAGGCTTACGGGGACAGCTTTTCCACCGGGGCGGCGGCCTTTCGGCTTCTTTATCCCGACGGGGTGAAGCCAGAACAATACGAGGACATGCTATGTCTGGTTAGAATCTGGGATAAGATGATGCGCGTGGCGACTTCCAAAGATGCTTTTGGTGAAGATCCTTACCGGGACATCACCGGGTACGGCATCCTGGGGGCCGCCTTGCGAGAGCGCCTGCAACCCCAACCGGAAGCTCCCGCAAATAACGGGAAGCAGCCAGATGCAAAGGTGAAACAGACCTGATGACCAGCAAGAACCGCCGCTCCACCTCCTTTTCCGTCGAGGAGATCGAGTTCATGTCCCAACTCAACCGAGCCCTGGTCAACCGGCGGGATACCAACGTCTTGGTGTCCCGTGACGAGTTTCGGGCCATCTACCAGAAGTTCGCTCGTATGAAGGAGTCGTTTGAGGAGAAGGACACGGGCAAGGCCGCCCGCCAACCGCCGTCCAAGGTCATCCCCTTCCCGCGGCAACATGGTTCTGAGGGCTACCACTACCTTGCATGGAAGGATGCTGACGATGGCTGATCGCTGCATCGCATGGGAGCGGCCTTACGCCTCGACGGGCCAGGGGCAGCCCTACCGGGCGGGCAGGGTCGACGAGTACGAATACGCCGACAGCGGCGCTGGGGCGACGGGCCATCCGATGCGTGATCACTCTGGCGGCCTTGCATACGATCCCGAAAAAAACACCCCCACCGGGTTTGACAATGCCTACACGGCGGAAGTTAGTGAGCGCTTCATCGGCGCCGCCGCGGTTCGTCACGGTCACTCCGTGACCCACGAGCAGATGTGGTACAGGACGCTGTGGTCGGAAGGACACCCTCCGATCGGAGGAGACCGAGGTGCGCGGCTCGTCGATGATTCGACTTATTGCCCACCGAGCATCGCCACAGACCGTTCCTGCCGACGCGCACTGGACCGGGACTTGGCCGCAAATCCTCCGCGCATAACGCTCGCACGATTGCTCGATGTCGACATCGACATGGAGGCAGCCGTCCAAGCGGCGATGTCGAGGGATGATGTCAAAGAAGCTCAGGCGGCCCCGTGGTTGTACGAGACAACGAGATCGAGCCCGCCGCGGCAGCGGTGGTACGACGAAATCGCCCCCACCGGCCCCTGGGAGTGCGTGGAGTACGAGGATGGCTGATCGGTGCATCAAATGGGAGCGGCCTTACGCCTCGACGGGCTATGGGCATCCGACCAGTGATCGCTCTGGCTACCTTGCATACGATCCCGAAAAAAACGCCCCCTCCGGGTTTGACAATGCCTACACGGCGGAAGCTGAGCCCGATGCGGAACCCTGGCGGGTCGGCGGTGTGGAGTGGGTCGGGTCGGTGTGGGAGGGCACCGAGGGCCGCACTCTTGACGCTCTGCGGAGCGCCCTGGCGCTTGCGATTGATTGCCCACCGAGCATCGCCACAGACCGTTCCTGCCGACGCAAACTGGACCGGAAAGTGGCCGCAAATCCTCCGACACGTTGGCGGCCTCTACCGGGGAGGCCGAGGGGGCATGCGGAGCGGTGGCACGACGAAATCGCCCCCACCGGCCCCTGGAAGTGCGTGGAGTACGACGATGGCTGATCGCTGCATCAAATGGGAGCGGCCTTACGCCTCGACGGGCCAGGGCCATTCGATGCGTGATCGCCCAACCTACGAAGCCGAAAAAGACACCTCCGTCGGGTTTGACAATGCCTACACGGCGGAAGTTAGTGAGAGGGACGATTGGGACGAGCGCATGTGGTACAGGACGGTGTGGAAGGACACCGGCAACCGTGACGATGCGATGCTTGGTCCTTGGCGTCACCCCCGTCCTTTTGGGCCTGCGGAGAGCGAGGCGCGTCAGGAGCGTTCGACTTATTGCCTACCGAGCATCGCCACAGACCGTTCCTGCCGACGCGCACTGGACCGGGACTTGGCCGCAAATCCTCCGCGCATAACGCTCCCAGGATTGCTCGATGTCGGTTTCCTGCATCCGAAGTTGAGGGCGGAGGCGAGGGAGCCGCAGCGGTGGTTCGACAAGATCGCCCCCACCGGCCCCTGGAAGTGTACGGAGTACGAGGATGGCTGATCGCTGCATCAAATGGGAGCGGCCTTACGCTTCGACGGGCCAGGGGCACCGCCCCGGCCCAACCTACGAATACGAAGCCGAAAAAGACACCTCCTCCGGGTTTGACCATCGCTATATAGCGGAAGTTGGTGAGAGGGACGATTGGGACGAGCGCAGGTGGTACGGGACATTGTGGAGGGATAGAGATTTCCGGGCGCGCCCGTCGTGGTGGGTCTCGGCTGATCCTGACTACGATCCTCGGGGGATTGAAGATCGTTCGGTGCGTTGCTCACCTAGCGTCGCCACAGGCCGTTCCTGCCGACGAGCACTGGACCGGGACGTGGTCGCCCGTCCTCCCATCGTGACAGCAGCGAGACGAGATGCCGACGCCGAATCGTTCCGCCAGTGGTTCGACAAGATCGCCCCCACCGGCCCCTGGGAGTGTGTGGAGTACGAGGATGGCTGATCGCTGCATCACATGGGAGCGGTCTTTTCGCTGGCAGCCTGGGAAGGAGTGGTTCGATAACCCTGCCGAAGATGTTTACACCGTTACGCTACAGAGCCCTGAGAGCCCTGGCGACCGACCCTGGGCATCAAAAGGTAGCTGGCGCTTCCTCATCGAGCAGTACCGAAGTGGGGCTTCGGGCGAGACGCAACTAAAGCCGGTTCTGGCGAACGGGCGGTGCCCACTGTCCGCCAATCCCCAGCGGTCTTGCGCGCGGTTGTTGTCCAGGCTGCTTATGGGAAAAATCCCTTCGTCCCATGTCGTCGTGGACGCGATCCGGCATGTGGAGCGGTGGCACGCGCCGCCCGCGTCGGGGGGGAAAATCTATCTTGATTTACGGGGACGTATTCCCGCCGGATGGTCGAGGAGCAAGTACCCCCCCGTGCCGGATGGCCCCTGGAAGTGCGTGGAGTACGAGGATGAGTGAGGACCGCTGCATCCGGTGGGAGCGGACCTATGCCTCGACGGGATGGGGCGAAGACGATGATTTTCCCGACCGTCTTGTGTCCGTAGTGCCCGTCGCCGCCAGCGTCGTCACAAGCCAGGAGGATATATTTGCCGACGCCGCTGTTACGGCCAGGGCTGGCGGCTACCTTGAAAAAAATCCTTTCAACTATCTAGCCTCCGTATATATGGTTCACTCCAATCGTCCCCTCGGGACTTCGTGGAACTCCAGCGTGGTCCGCCTCGATGCCAGGCGTAACGAGGAAGGCCGCTTCACCAAGCGTGGAGTACGGGGCAGACAACGGTGTGCGCCGTCCGTCAGCACGCTTAGATCATGTAAAAGAAATCTGGACAGGGATTTGATGCGGTCGCCCCCGCATTTGAGGATTGGGCTGCGAACTTACACCGACACCATCGCCCCCACCGGCTCCTGGGAGTGCGTGGACTACCTACGACACGACTACGACGATGAGTAAGGGCCGCTGCATCCGGTGGGAGCGGGAATACGCAAACGTCGAGACGCGTCGGCGTGTCCGCGGCATCGTCAAATCGTACTTGTTCTGGGACCGGAGATCGCCGCCCGGCGGAGTCCCGAGAGATTCTTGGGCTTATCGCTCAAAGCAGTGGTTTATGGACAGGAAGGGCCGTGCGCGTGGGGAGTCGCTATTCCCACGCGAGGGCTACCTGCCCTGTCCCGTATCCGTCCATACAGCCAGATCGTGCAAAAGGAGGATGGACAGACACATGGTATTTGAATTGGGCACCGAGGGGGGCCCCACCGGCCCCTGGGAGTGCGTGGAGTACCACGATGAGTGAGGACACGGACACCATCGTCGATCTCGTCGTAGTCCAGGCTGAACCCCCGGAGCGGCCCAGGGACACGGGTGCCATCACTGACCCGCTCAAGGCGATGGTGGCCGGGGTGATGAGCGAGTCCACGAAGGAAATCTACCTTCGTGATGTGCGGCAATTCATCTTGGACTTGGAGGACGAGTTCGGGTTGGCCCCGGACGAGGCGACCTTCGACGATCTTTTGCGGTGGTGGTCCTGGCTCCGAGAAAAGGAGGACGCCGTTGGGCGGCGGCTCAAGCCGGGAACCGTCAACCGCAAGGTGTCGGCCATTCGCCGCTTCTACCGAGAGGGAACCCGCAGGGGCATTTTCCAAACCAACGTCTCAGAGGGCGTGCCCACGCTGCGGATCAACAAGGACCCCAAGGGCCGTGCTCTCGCCGCCAGGGAGGCCCGCGTTCTCATCGACTGCTGCCATGTGGACGGCTCCTTGATAGACGTGCGCGACAAGTTGGTTGTCTGCTTTTTGCTGATGACGGGTGCCAGGGCGTCGGAATTGCGCCGGGCGGCGGTGTCGGATTTGTCGGTGGACGGCGGGCACCGCATGGTCACGCTGCACCGCAAGGGCGGCAAGGAGGACACCCAAAAGGTCACGACCGATCTTTCCGTCCTCGTCGATGTGTGGCTTCACCGTTCCAAGGTCACGGAAGGTCCGCTCATCCGGGGTGTTGGCAGGGACGGCGATGGGGTCAGCTTCATTCGCCCCGGCCCGGTTTCCGTCCGCACCATCCACCGCATCGTCAAAAAGCGGGGCGAGCTTGCCGGCCTTGGCACCGACGTCGGGCCGCACGACTTGAGACGGACCTATGTGACGGCGGCCTGCGAGGAAGAAGTGCCCATCGTCCGCATCGCAAAGTCCGCCGGACATTCGGACCCCAAGACCACCATGCGTTATGCTCACCAGGGAGACATGCGGGAGGACCACCCTTCCGACCATGTTGCACAATGGTTGAGCAGGGAGGAGCAGGATGGGACGTTGGGGTGATCGGCCCACTGCGGGGACGAGAAAATGGGAAGACGAGATCCACTCTCGTTTTTACAAGGCCACGGAGGGCGTCGACCGGGCCTGTCGGGAAGCGGAAGACCTTGAACACACCGAACGGGTGAGCGGCTCTTTGCCTGCCAAGACCGAGGAACGATATTTTCTCTTGAAGGACACCTGCATACGGGGGCGGCGGATCGGCCGCGATTTTTTTCGGGAGCGTGTCTACGCTCGCAAAGAAAAGATGGCCGAGCGCATGGAGAGGATGGTGAAGAACTTGCCGGCCCCGGCGCTCGACTGGTGGGACATGGAGCCCCCCTGGCCCCGGAGAAAGAAGCGCCGCTAGTCCTCGTCGTACTCCTCACACCTCCAAGGCCCCTCCGGTTCCACCACGGCGTCAGGATGGCGGGCTGCCCATACTCCCCGGGGCCAACCTTCGGGTCGGTCGGAGCGCTCCGACATGGCCGACCCACCCTCAACAATCATCTGGCGGTCCATCTTCCTTTTGCACGATCTTGCCGTGTCCACGGATGGACCGCACCTACGGCTGCCCAGCCCATAAGCTATGTCTCGCTCGACGCTGGTGGGTGGTGGCTTGCGGTAAAGGTCCCCTGAGACAAGCCCGTAGTCGTCGTAGACCATCGCGTAGAACCGTGCTTCATCTTCTATAAGGGGGCGACCCCCCGGTTGGGCAAAGAACCACCCGCTGGGCGTCGGAGCCGCCGAACCAGGGCGCATGACGTAATCACGTTTCCATCGAACGCAGCGGTCCTTACTCATCGACGTACTCCACACACTCCCACGGCCCCTCCGGTTCGGCCTCGACGCCTTCCCCCTCCCCTTCCCCTTCACTGTAACGCCCGCCCTCAATAAGCATCCGGCGGTCCACCGCTCGCTTGCACGATCTTGCCGTGTCCACGGACGGCGCACATGGCCTAGTGCTCATCACCTCATAATCATCCCATTCAGGCTGCTCGACGACCCTCGCTCCCGGCGGGGGAGTGCGGGTGATGACCTCGATCCATTCCGCATCCGGGTCGTGCTCGCCCTGGGCGCTAGCAAACGCGGCGGATAGAATGCGATGGGCCAGCCCGACGGATTCTCCGAAGACGAGGCTAACCGTCGCTTGGAAACGTGCCTCATCCTCGTCCAGCCATTTGGGCGGCCACCCGCTGGGCGTCGGGGCTGCCGAACCAGGGCGCATGACGTAATCACGTTCCCATCGGACGCAGCGGTCCTTACTCATCGCCGTCCTTGGTCGCAATCTTGTCCAGGGCCTCTTGGACCTTCCGCTCGATCTGCAAGGTCATGCCGGGGTCGCGGGGAGGTTCCACGACGGCGGGGGGCGGAGGAACGGCGATCGGTGGTGGAGGGTCGGCGTTTAGCTTGATGAGGATCTGGTCCAGCTTGTTGGCGATCTCGGTCATCAACTGGCCTCGCTCTTTGTTGTATTGGTCCAACACCTTGTCATAGCGGTCGCGCGTCGCCTCCACGGAACTGTCGCTGCGTTGTTCCATCTCGTCGAGCCGCTTTAGGAAATTGCCCTGTTGGGCCTCCATCCGCTGGGAGTCTTTTTGCCTTTGCCATATCAAATATAGGGCGAAAATCCCTAGCGGACCGGCTTCCGTCAAAATGCTGAATACGTCACCCGTCATGAAGACCCCCGTTACCAAATGGTCTCACCTTCATTCTGACCGAACGCGAGTGAGGTGCAAAGATACCAACGAGCAATTTTTGGTGATTGGCGTCCCTTCGGGGCATACTCGCTCTGAACACCATAGGATTCCAACATGGCCGCCACAGACAAGTTCATCGGTATCGGAATCGCCGCGGGTGCCGGGTATCTCCTCTGGAGCAAGCTGCGTCCCAAAAGCGCGGCAGCCGCAGCGCAGAGAGCCTTTGACGACTCTGTGAAGGAGGGCGACGCTCCCCAGGAGGCCGAAGCCAAGGCGGACGCGGCGGCGGCGGCCGTCGAGGCGGCCCAAGAACCCCCTGCGGTTCCCCCAGCCGCCCCGGCCGGGCCGTCCATCTCCGAAAGCACGCCTTTTGAGACATGGACGAAACAGCATCAGGAAGCCTCCAAGGCCATCGCCAAGAAAACAGGGGCGACCCGCATCGGCATCGACTCCTGGGCGGCCTTCGAAAAAATGCCCTTTGACACCAAGCGGGCCATCAACCGGGGGCCGGATGAGCGGACCTTCCGCTACTTCCAAAAAGAAATGTCGAACTTCCGCTCCAAGGCGCGTCACGGGCGCGTCGCGGGCGGGCAGCAGGCGGCGTTTTTGACCAGCCAGTACGGCCACCTTCGTCCTCCCAACAGCGGAAGCGCGCGCTCATTCACAAACTGGTACGTCATCCAGCAAAAGAAGATCAGTTCCCTCAAGGGAGCCTATAAGCAGTGCGGTCCCAACGAGGACGTGGGGCTAAAGCTCAACGACCCCACCTTGAAGCTGGCTTTCGCGGGGATGCACAGGCTCGGATGGGTCAATACCCCCATAGGGGGCGGATACAATTTCAGGAACGTGCCCGAAGGCGGGTTCGCCGTGCTGCAAAAGGTGTTCGACGCCGTGGCGAACCACCAATACGTCATGCGGTGCTCCGAGGCATAGACATGGCATCACGTTTCTACATCGAGTCCACACTGAGATGACAGCCGCAGACATCAACCGGATCAAAGACGCCGCATAGGGAGGCCGACATGGCACGCAGCCAATACTACATGAAGACCACGAGAGCCGGTAAGCGGTGTTGGGACCGGGACAACAACCAATTCGCCAAGAAGGAACTCTGCAAGAGGAAGCGATCCTCCGGCGGAAAGAGCCGCAAGGCTCGGAGCACGGGCGGCGCACGCAAGCGGCAGTGCCCCACCGGATTCATGACTCCCCCCGGCGGCTGTTGCATCCCCGACGGGCGAAAGGGCGATGTCCGAAAGACCGCCCGGCGCGGGTATGAAAACGGTGGCGGGAAGCGACGAAGCACTCGTCGGGCCAAGAAGGGCGATTTCATGCGTGGCGGCCGGCAGGTCGCTCAATACTGCCTCCAGCGAAGCGGCAAGTGTTGGGATCGTGGAAACAAGCGGACCGTGGCCGCCAACAAGTGCGGCAAGGAGCCTTGCCGGAAATAATGGATGGTTCTTGCGTGGGTTACTGCTTCATGCAGACGGCGCTGACACAGATTCGGGGGAAGTGATGGCGAGGGTGAAACGAAAGCGGCTAAAGAGGATCATGCGGCCCGCGTGGGTTGATGTGAGAAACCCCGACGTCCTAGACGTTTGTGTTCCTTATCAGGCAACCACACGACATTCGTGGCAAGGGGAGGTTGACCCCACAACCAGATGTTGGGAGTTCGCCGCCTCTAGCAACGTGCTGATGACGGGTGTGGGGGATCGCGCGGGCGATTGTTCCGTAGGCGTCGCGGAGTCGCCGGGGTGGTGGTCGGAGCGAGGCCGGACACGTTTTCCTAAGACTCGCAAGCGGGCAGGCAAGCCATACACAGCCAGCGTCCACTTCTGGCCCAGCGAAACGGGGAAGCGCCCCGTAACAGTGCTCGACAAGAAGTACAAGGGGCTGGCCGAAGCCTTGGAGGCCGCCAAAATCGCGTACAACGTCTGCATCTCCAACGCCGCGCGTGTCGGGATGCCCGAGACAAGGAGCTACCCCAGGCCCAAAAGGCGAATCCGCAAAAAGCGATGACCCGGCAGGAACTCATCGACAAGGCGGTCGGACTACGACGCTCCGGGCACCCCCTGGAGGCCGCCTTTGTGCTGGAGCGCCTGCTGGTCGCCCATCCCGACACCCAGGACGATCCGGCCGTCTGGAGAGCCCTGGGGCTCGCCTACGAACAGGCCGCCGACGAAGATCCCCGCTGCGGTACTTTTCGGTGCAACCGACAAGCCCTCATGGCCCTGCACCGCTACGTGGCTCTGGAGCCCGAGAAGGCCAAACGAAAAGCGGCGAAACGCCGCATCGGCACCGTCCGCTATGAAATGGTCCTTGCCGAAGGCGGCCTGACCATCGCCGTGGGACTCATCATGGGGCTCATTACGCTCTTGGACCGGGTGCTGCTGCGAGAAAAGCTCAAAGAAGGCCGAGCTTCCTGAGATATGTGAACGGTCCTTCGGTCTGCTTGAACGCACGTTCGGCCTTTCCACACTGACCGTTGGCGGCCAAGTCCACCGCCTGGGTGGCCTGCCCCACACATATCAAGGCCGCCGACTGCGCCATCAGCGTATTCCAACCTGCTGCGCCCGGCTCCAGCCTTCCGGCCTTTTCCAACGCCTCCGCACAAGGAAATATCCTCTCGCTGGCGGTCGTGGTCAGCTTGGGCTCGCAGCGAGGTGTGACTTTCCAGGGCGAATCCGGGGCGGTCGTCGGGTCGAACGCCTCTGGCACCGAGACTCGATGCTCAAGGCGGCTAGGACGGCGCAACAGGCCCTTCTTTCGCAATGCGTCGATATGCTGCTGAACGGCATTGGGCGAACGCATACCCAACGCTTTGCCGATTTCACGAACTGTGGGGGGATACCCGCGAGCCGAAATGGACTTGGCGATGACATCAATAACCGCACGCTGGCGAGCGGTGGGGGGTTTGCCGGGAGGGGCGGCACCGGGAGGTGCGACCTTCTTTCCTGTAATCGGATCGCGGCCCTCGCTTACCGCCCTGCGGGCCGTACTTTCCGCCTTGGCGCGCCAGCGGCGCTGATCCTCCGCTGACATCTGTTGGAATTGTTCGGACTGCGTGAACTTTTCAACAGCCTGTTCAACCGTGGCTGGCGTGGCGTCGCCGCCACCGGACCAGCGTATTTCTGGCTGGTCGCCCTGCGCCATCAGTCGGCGGTGGAGGGATCGCCCTCGGGCGGACACGATACCCCGTCTCCATTGCCGTTGAGTTCAACGCTGTCCTTGACGGCGGATTCGAAATGCTCCGCAGCCGCCTCGGCACGGCGGCGGCAACGATCCGCTTCTTGTCGTAGTTCCTGGGTCTTGGGGTCTTGGAGCAAAAAAGCGCCAAGCCAGCTTCTATTCACCGCTCGGGCGCTCATGTATCGACTCCACCAACTTTACTGCATCATTTAGGCTGGCGTAGAGACGATCAGCATAACCGATGGCCTCCTCCAACCGCTTTTGCTCGGTCTGCCGCAAGTCAAGATACAGCCGTTGGCAGGCATACATCATCACGACAGAGATTCCCCACCCCCCGTAAGTTTGCAGCACCGAGACGAGTTCCTCCACCTACCAATCCTAGTGCAGCTTCGCTGTGGTTGTCGAATATGAGAACGTCAGGTGCGGTGGGGAGCGCGCCGTTGAAAATAGTCGGCGGTCTTGAGAAGCCCCGCCTCCAAGCCCACTTCCGGCGACCAGCCCAAAAATTCCTTGGCCCGAGTGATGTCGGGGCATCGCCGCTTGGGATCGTCCGGGTTGGGTGCGGTGCTCACGGTCCGTGGCGTGGAGTCCGGTCCGTGAACTGCGGCCCAACAAGCATGGGCGACATCAAGCACCGTGGTCTCCACCGGATTGCCCAGGTTGATGACGGGCGGGGTTGGAAGGCGGTTTGGCTCGGCGGCCATGAATCGCATGAAGGCGTCGATTAGGTCAGACACGAAACAAAGGCTGCGGGTTTGGCTCCCGTCCCCGTGTATGGGCATGGGGGACTTGGTGGAGGCGGCTTTGAGAAATGCGGGAATCATGCGCCCGTCGTCGAGCGCCATGTGGGGGCCGTATGTGTTGAAGATGCGGGCGAGTCGCACATCCAGGCCGTATTCCCGGGAGAAGATCATCGCAAGGGCTTCGCCGTACCGCTTGCTCTCGTCATAGCACGCCCGCAATCCCAACGGGTTGACGTTCCCCCAATAGGTCTCGGGTTGGGGGTGAACTTCCGGGTCCCCGTACACCTCCGAGGTGCCTGCAAAGAAAAAGCGCGCTCCGTGCCGCGTGGCAAGCTCCAGGGCCGCTCGATGGGCTTCCGCCCCCGCCCAAGCGGTCTCCAGGGGCTTGGAGAGATAGGCAACAGGGCTGGCGAGGGCCGCCAGATTCCAGACGGTTACAATGTTGCGCCGCTCGTACTTCTCCACCTCGGTCACGTCGGCGTGGATGAAATCGAAGTTGTGAAGCCGGCGCAAAGAGTGGATATTGCGGAGGCTCCCCGTTATCAGGTTGTCCACGCACAGGACGGTGCAGGCGGTATCGGCCAAGGAACGGCAAAGATGCGAGCCCAAGAACCCCGCGCCGCCCAGAACAACATGAGTTCCATAGGTCCACAGGGGGCCGTTGGGGGGGTGGTCATTTCGATTCGGGGACATCTATACCATCCTTTCTTTTGACGGCCCTTCAACCTAGAGTGCGGCGGCCGGTTGTCAATGTCCCGTTTCTTGCCCTAAACCAAGCCAGGGGATTAGGATCGATGGCAAAACAAGGTTGGGAGGGCCACCTTACGACGCTGCGAAAAAACTCGATCCGGCTGAACTTCGCAAGCTGTCCTCTGTGCGACGAAACCATAGAGGACAGGGGCCTTTCAAGCGCAAAGGTGGGGTTTGTGGAGGTGCCGCTCTGTGAGGGGTGCGCCCGGAGGGCCATCGGATCGTTTCAGCTTTTCAACACCACCAAGCGAAAAGCGAAAAAGCTGGCGAAGAAGTGGCTCCCAGACGGAGAGGGGTGTTGAAGATGGTCAGAGGCAACCGCCGCCTGCCGACGCTGCATAAATACCCGGGGTTGGAGCTTGCGGGTCTCGATGGGGAAGGTTTTTTACCAAACATCCCCGGCGTGGATACGGGCGCGATCGAAAAAGAGATCCAAGCCTACCTCAACCAACTTTTCAACCAGCAGATCAAGCCAAGGCTCCGAAGCGAGGCGGCCAGCGCAGCGACCGAAACGCTCAAGCCATACCTCATCGGAGTGACGGCCATCAGCCTGCTGGCGTTGACGGCATCGCTGGTTGCGCTTGGGAAGTCGAAATAAGGAGAGTCGGATGTCAGTCGCACAAGACCGCAAACACATCGAGAACAACGCCGCACGGGTCGCTGACGTCCTGGCCGTCCCCCCGGCTCCCGGCTGTGGTCGGCAACGCAGCGAAAGAGACGCCGCCCTGTGCAAGCAGCGAGAGGTTCTGATCTCCCTGGGCTGGCTTCGGGCAAGCCTGTACGGAAAGCACCCCATCAAGCGGTGGTCGGTTCCCGCCATCAAGCGGTTGCAGAAGGCGGTTGGGGTCAAGGGTGATGGGGATTGGGGACCCAAGACCAACAACGCCTTGAAAAACGTGGTTCAGAACGCACTCCAGCAATCCATCGACGTCAGCCAAGCCGAAAAGGCGGGAAAGGCCCCCGCCCCAAGGCCGCGGCCGGGGCCTGCGCCCGGTCCGACCCCGCCCGCACCGCCCAAGCCGCCCAAGCCGCCCATTATGGCGGGGATGTTCGCTGGACCGATGGGAAAGCTCATGCTTTTCTCCATGATCGGTGGGCTCGCTTACCTCGGCCTCAAGAAGCTGGGAGTTCTCAAGGACGTTCCGCCCTCGGAAGCCTTCGGGGAAATGGATGAAGGTCCCCAACTCGATGCCATGCCAGAAATGCCCGAGGAGCTAGGGGAAGGCACAGATCCAGAGGTGGCGCAGGTGTTGGCCGCCGTCAACGGGATCCCCGGCTTCCGGTAGGGGTATGGACCCAAACCCCTATATTGCGCTCGCAGACCAGATGGTCATGGTGAATCAGGGGCTTCTCTACGATCCCCTTGCCTACATCAACCAAATGGCGAACGAGCATGATCCGCTAAAGAGTGCCAAGGCCGCCTTCACGCGCAGCCCCACAAGCGGACAGAAGGCACTTGCCTGCGGAAAAGAGACGGGGTTGGCGTTCTTTGCCGCCTTCCCGGGCATGAATCGAAAATGGCTAGCCGCTCACGCCAAGGCGTCGATCTCTGGAACCAGAACAGGCAGCGAGGCCAAGGCGAAGTTCTACCGGGGAGTTCTAAACGGGTACTACGGCCCTACGGGAGAGACGGTAGACAATTTGTCGATTGCGCTTGTCGAAGTAGCCAACATCACAGCCGACACCGCCGTCCCGGGTCTGGGCAAGGGAACCTCGCCTTTCAGCGGGGTGTTGGATGCACTGAACGCCTCGGGAATCCAATCTGGCCTCGTCGGTGTCCAAGACAGCGCCCACGCCTTGGTGAACGCCGTCCCCGATATAAGCCTCGCCAAAACCACCCAAGCACTCAAGGAAAACCTCTCACGATCCCCGGGGGGCGTCACCACCGCTCGTGGTGAAGTGCAAGACGCATTGATCGACCTCTACCCGGGTGATCCGGTGGCGGAGGTCATCAAGACGGTCAGGAGCCCAGAAAACTTCCCCTTCAAGGCAGGGTCCATCATTGAAGTGGGCGGACATAGCCTGCTTGAAATGCCGGCGGGGGGCGGGGGCGCAGAACAGGCGTCCGACGACGCCTTGAAATACGTCGGCAACCTCGCGCCCGAAGTGAGCGTGGAAGACGTCCAGCGAATGGGGGGTGCGTTCACGGAGTCCCTGCGAGACGAGTTGGCGGTGGACACCATTACACAGAAGGGATCGAACACCCTCGCGACCATGCAGACCGACATGACGGAAAAAGCCGGCCGGTGGTCCGAGGCGATGATGGCAGAGGCCGCACAAACCAGCGGAGCCACCGTTGCAAACCTCGCCAGGACGGCGCTGGGTAATGTGGGGCTGCCGCCAGTCCTGCAAGAAGCGATAGCGGGACCCCTGGCGTCCGCTGCCCAGAGCGCCAGCACTGCGGGCATACAGGGTATCGCGACAGCCCTGGGGGCAACGGGGGCATTGGCGGGTCCGGTGGGGCTGGTCGTTGGGCCGCTCGTGGGGTGGGGACTCACAAAGCTGTTCGGCACCAAGCCGGAAAAGCCGCCCACCCCACCAGCCCTTCCGGTGAAGCGTTACGAGCACAAGCGGGTGGCGGGGGACGGCGAGTTCAGAAACGAGGACGTCGAAAACATCACCCCCCTGCTTGTTCTACAAAACCTGTTCCGGGCGAACATGCGATGGCACCGGGCCTATCACCCATACCCGAGCGTGGATTTCACCGATTTTCGTTCAACGCCAGGGCCTCTCGATTTCGGAAGCGTTGTGTGGCAAGGCGGCGAGCAGATTCGCTCCTCCTACTACCAGCCCGGAGCGCCCCCACGCGAGGTGCCGCTGTACGGCCCCTGGACACCTTCGGGATACGGGAGCAACTATCGCCTCGTTCTTTCTGGCAGAATATCTCAGAGCGACGCCACGGCCCGTTTTGGAGGCAACGTCGGGCTGCGCTACCCGGCGGAGGCGGGACCGCCAACGCTGGTGGTGGAAGAAGGTCCCGGCGGCCAAAAAATCAAGAGCTACCGCTTCATACACGACGCAATTTCGGAAATCACCGGAGGCAGCGTCGGGGCGACCAACTTGGCATCCCGGCAGATCCGTGCGGCCTTCGCATGGGGCGAAGACCGCCCCCATCTGGCCCCGTTCACCCCCTATCTCGATGAAATCGGATGGGCGGAGTTCATCTGCGCCACCGCCCTCATCGACCATTGGGCATATTACGGCGACAAGATCGACCCCCTGCGCTATATGCCCGGCAACCCGGGCAAGACGTTGGCGATCCCCGACGGGGTGCAGCCGAAGATGAGCGATGATAATTTTTCGCCCCAAGACATCGCCAGAATCGGATCAGACCCCACATCCAGCGGTTTGGCGGCCTTGTGCTTCGTCACCCAGACATTGAGGTTGGCTCGGGCGGGCATCGACTCTTTCCTGGGAGACGCCAGGGGCGGCTACGGATCAGCATATGCCCTACAAGCGGGCACCAACATGGCGGGCGAGATCAACGCCTACACCCAAGACTACAAAGCTCAAACCGGACAGCAAAGGCCCGGCCAAGCGGCTGTAAACGCAGAAGACAATGCAAGGTTGGAGGCGCAACGAAAGAAGAACGAAGAAGAACAGCGGAAAAAAGAACAAGATCAAAAAGACGCTGCGATCAAAAAGGCGGGAATCCCGACCCCGCTGGTTGTCGCCGGTCTTGGCGTCGCGGGTTATCAGTGGTGGAAGGGGCGGCAATCATGATCTACGGCATCCCCCCAGACGACGAACTTGGAGCCCCGCGGCGACGGCGGAAGAAGAAAGCTGCTACCGCCAAGAAGAAGGGTGGTGCGAGGCGCAGGAAGGCCGCTCGCAAGCCAGGGACTGGAACGGGCCGCTCGGTGAAGGGTCCCTCGGGTGCCGAGAAATACGGCGGGGACTGCGTACCGAACACGCAGGGGTGGGAACCGTGTATGGCCGCGTGGGGGCGGTCTGCGGCAGGAAAACGGTATCGTGAACAACAGGCGGAACGACAAAGGAAGGAGCGCGAACGCCGAACGGCGGCAAGGAGAGAAAGAGGCGTCGTAGGTTGCGAGCTTGAAAACGGCAAGTCGATGCCTTGCCTGCCGGGCATGGAGCCCGGGGTCTACTCTTACGCAAACTACCGAGCCGCCCAGGCGAAGCTCACGGGTGGGCAGCGTGCCCTGATGGCGCGGGCAAGGGCCTTGGGCTTCCAAAGTTTGGCGGGGATGCTGTCGGCGGGGCGGTCCAATCGGGTGAGTCCCGAAGCCGGGCCCTACGTCGAGACCTTCAACCAAGCGTTCCCGCCTGGGGCATGGGAACACATCGCCGCCGGAACGGCACAGAATATCGCCCTGCCCGGCTTCTCCCAAAATCCCCGGGACCGACACTCACTCAGCAAGTATGTGTACCCCCGCATGTGTGGGCCGGGGACTGGTGGGTGGAAGCCTGGGTGCATCCGCGAACAAGATCACGTCCCACAACTTTACATCGTGCTGTTTTCCGCAACACCTCGCCGTTGGCAACCCTTCATCTCCTATACAAGTGGAGGGCCGTTGTGGCGCAGTCCCCAAACAGGTCTGTTGGGGGCAGAGCGCGTGTCCAGCGCGGCTGTGCCGCTCCCCGTAATGTGGTGGGGCGAAGGCAAAAAGCTAAAGACCCTTGGGAGCTATCCGGCGGTGCCCACTCCCGGCCTCCTGCGAGACAACAAGATGGTGCCGGCGTTCAACGAACGCGGCGGCGAATACGGGGCGGGGGATTTCCGCCACGCAGGGCGGCTCTCCCTAATGAGCGGAGAGGAAGCGTCGATGGCTCTCCAGGCCCGGATCTATACAGGCTACCACCGAAAACGAGCGGGGGGCCGCGGGCCGATATTCCAACAGATCGCTCCCTGGAAAGGGGGGCAGGTTGTTGGGGGATACACGATAGCGAGCGTCTACCAACGCTATTTCTCAGCCCTGCCCGGCGGCCTGATCTGGGACGCCCGCCGCTCCGACGACGCCACGATGAGCACGCGGGACAAGGTTGAGACGGTCGCGAAAGATGTTCCGACCACGCAGGGGGAAAGGGTCGGTGCGTTCCGGTTTGAGCCGCTCGGGCGGGCGAGCTTCTTTGGTTCAGGCTCCCACCAGATCATAGCGCACCAACCCGGCCGCGACCCGGCCGCCCCCAGCGGGGGCGAGCGGCGGATCTACGCCAAGCGTGGCGATCTCCCGCCCCAGGCCCTCCAACCCTACGTCAGCGCGGATCTGGAAGGGTACTTCCTAAAGGCCCCGATTGCCGCCGTGGAGAAATTGAGGTGGTACAGGGTTGGGCCTGGAACGCTGGAGACTCGCATCAGCCCCGGGGAGTTTCTCCTGCGAGACGGCGCACGGAAGGTGCATCCAGAAGTACGAAAGGTCCAGCAGCGCGCAGGGCACTGGAAGTACGACGGAAAATCCATCGGGTTCTCCGTCACGCCGATCTTGACCGCCGACGGAAAGAAGTTCCTCTACATCGAGATGTTCATCGGGGCGAAGAACGCCAAGACCACCCAAGAGGGAATCCCGCTGGATATTTTCAGCGGAAAGCCCTTGAGCATGATACGGGTGGGGGGAATCCCAACGGCAGAAACCGTCGACACGGATGCGGGCGAGCGAGGAAAGACGTTCGACCGAAAGAACCAGTGGCAGTTCGCTGACAACGCCGCCAAGGTGACGGTGAACATGGTGGCAGGGATGCCCTATGTCATCCTTCCGCGATCATCCACTGGCGGGAACCCCGCCCACCCGTTCCCCAAGCCGGGCACAGCAGCCTATCTCTGGAGCAGCGGCGTTGGTCTCGCTGGTCATGCGCTCGGTATCGCTCCGGGTTTCAGGGATCAACTGACGGCCGTTGGCAGGACCCAATACGGAGATCCCCAAGAAACCATGCTCCGGCGAGCTATGGCCGCCGCCCAAAAGCGATACGAAGATTTGAAGGGTGGCACGCGGCAAGTCCACAACACGCTGCAAAGGCTTGTCGGGCGTCCCGCCAAGAAGAAGGCTGGTGCGAGGCGCGAGCGGCCCGCCAAGAAGAAGGCTCGTGCGAAGCTCAGGAAGGTCCGCAAGAAGGCCCCCATTCGCAAAGATAAGAAATAAGGCGGGGACGACCATGCGTGTTACAAAGAAAAGCCCAAACCAGATGGTCGCCGCCGTATCGGGCAAGACTTCCGGTTCGAATGTCATGAAGACATGGGATAACAAGGAGGCACCATGCTGCTAGGAACACCAGACATTCGCTATACCAAGCCCGGGGGCATCGGGATTACAGAGGGCGGCATGGGGAGTCTTGGCTTCGATCTCCCAAGCATGGACGATGCTATGGCCTGGGGAAAAGAACAGGCCAAAGGGGCGGCAGGGAGCGCGGGCCAAAAGGCCCTGGCGAAAGCCAGGGGAAAGGGCGGTTCTGCGCTGGATAAGGCACAGCGCCGCCTGGAGCAAGAGGTCCATGAGCGCACGGGCATCTCCATCGCAGAGAAGAAAGCCAGGGTGGACAAGGAGGCGGCCAAGAAGGCAGCCAAGAAGGCAGCCAAGAAGGCAGCCAAGAAGGCAGCCAAGAAGGCAGCCAAGAAGGCCAAGAAAGCTCGGGATAAGGCACCCCCCGTGCCGAAGGCCAAACCTAACGCAGCCGACGAGATCATCACGAAGATCCAAGGCAACAAGATGGCTGTGGCGGGGGCCGCAGCAATCGTTCTTGGCGGCCTTTGGTTGATGTTCAAGAAATAGCGAGGAATGAAAATGGATAGGTTTATCAAGACTCTTGGCAAGGGTGCGGTCGTAGGGCTCGGAACCGCCCTCGTGGGCCAATTCGTAATGCCCTACTACGTCAGCGGGGCGACGCCCGTGGGGAGCGGCCCCATCCCTCAAGCCATGCGGACGCAGGCCGTCGGGCTGGCCGCCACCGGCTTTTTCGCCACCTTGATCTCGGAATACACCACGGTCAACGAGCGGCTCTGTCGGCTCGGATAGATGGTTCGCGTCCTACTGGTTGAGGACGACGACGAGCGGGCCACTTGGATGTATACCGAGCTTCCCGGGCTGGATTGGGACCGGGCGAAAAACAGCAAGGTCGCCCTGGAAAAACTACGGCAGGTACAGCAGGGGCAAAGGCCGCCCCCGCATCTGGTGATGCTCGACTACGACATCGACCGGAAAGGGGGAGGCGGTCAAAAGGCCGCGGCCATGCTCATCAACCAGGGCTACCCAGGAGCGGTGATCATCCACTCGGCAAACCCCGTGGGGGGGCCGCAGATAATGATAACTTTGCGACAGCACGGTTTTCATCCAGTCTACGCCCCGGTGTTTCACTCTGATAGCCCACGGGTATGGAGAAATGTCGCAGCCCAAGTGCGTCAATACGTTGAAAATGGCTCCCTCGCCTTCTGACAAATCGTTTTTTGGTGCGGGTCAAGAGCCCGTGATACGCTGACGGCGTAGATTCTTCGGAGTTGGAAATGGCAAACAGGCTCGTGATGTTCGGTGCCCCCGTCGCCGCCCTACTTGGGTATTGGTACTGGCAGAAGGAGAGGGGAAGAAACCTCCTCAACCAGCCTCTTTCGGGTCTGGGTCACTACCCGGGCAGGGGGTGGACCACCAAGAGAACGGCGCGCAGCATTGTGGGCAACCGTGTCCCCAAGGGAGCGCGCCGGGCGACCAGACGCTCCGGGGCTGTCAAGCAGCGCATCTCGGGATCGGTGCGCGGCACGGTCAAGGCGGCCGAGCATTACCCGGTGAAGTACCGCAACGAACCCAACTTCAAGAAAGTGGTGCGGGCGGCCAACCGAGGGCGCAAGAAGGCAGACATTCGGCGGGCCAACAAAAAGGCCCGCGGGGTTCTCTCCAAGCGCCCCCGCCAAAATATCCCTCGCCGTCCCGTCGTTGGCAAGGTGATGCGAGCAACCCGGAGCGTCGCTCAATCCAGCGGATTCCGAAAGGATCCAGGGATGATCTATTCGACGACCGCCGGGCAGGGCGGCATCAGGGCGACAGACGATCTCACCATGATCCAAGGACGAGGGATTGATAAGACCGCCACCCTGAGTCCAGGCGGCAGCTACGCTGGCGGCGGGTTGCTGGGTATGGCGGGCCACGGCGACGTGTCAGAAGCCTACATCGGTGGCGGCATGAGGGGAATGGTGGGCTGACATGGAATCGGACAAAAAGGGACTTTTCCAAAGCAAAAAGGCGCTGGTCGCGCTCGGCGGCCTCGCCACCACCATGATCATCGCCGTCCTCAACGGTTTTGGTGTGGAGCCCTCCGATCAGGTGCTCGACCTCATCGAAAAGGGCCTGAACCTCTGCATGACCTACATCGGCGGCCAAGCCGGTGTGGACCTCGGTGTCCGCTTCGCCCAGGCGTGGAAGGCTGGCGAGGGCGGCAGCGGGGGAGACGGCGGCGACGCATCCGAATAGATGAACGCGCTTTACGTCATCCTGGCATTGGGTGGCGTCATCATCGCCGCCTACCTCTCGGGAAAAAAACAAGCCGAGAAAAAGCAGTCCGATCAAAGGGCGGATATTCTTGAGGGGGCGGTCGGAGAAATTGTCGATGAGCACCGAGAGTCGCTGGAGGAGGTGGGGTCTTCCGGTCTGCGTTCTCGTCTGCTTTCTCACGCCGCCAAGTTTCGCAAGGGCAGACGAGACACCTCGGACAAGTGAGGCTTGCGAGGATGTGTGCCTGCCATGCGACGACGCCCGGGATCTGGAAGCCCGTCTGGTCGAATGTGACGCCCTGGAAGAAGCCCGCACAACCATTACCAAGGCCACATGCGAACAGCCTGACGGTCTGACCACAAGGGACGGAATGGCGGCCTCTGTCGGCTTCGCCCTGGGCTCCACATTGGCCTTCGTATTGGCGATGTTGCTTTGATCGGCCGGAATCTGGAGCAAGCGGCGGTAGCTGTTCTATACTGGCAACGGACCTGTCTTTAGGCGAGGAATCCCGTGCGTCGTTTTCCGACCTGCCCAAACCCCGTGACCGCAAAGAAAGCCGCTAGGCGGCACGCGCAGCGTTACGACGAGATGCCGGTCAACCTGGGCTATCTCGGGGCCGACGACGATGACGAACTCGACATCGACATCGACATGACGGCAGCCGTCCAAGCGGCGATGTCGAGGGATGATGTCAAAGAAGCTCAGGCGGCCGTGGCGGAGCAGGGCAAGATCGAGGAGGATTTCTACAAGAAAAACCTCGACGACGAGACCAAGGAGTTCTTGTATAGCGGCGCTCCGGGCACCCTGAACCAAAAATGCAGCCCCGGGACATCCGAACAGGCCACCATCCCCTGCCACCCGCTGTTGCGATGTCTCACTGACAAGCCGGGACGCGGCATCGGCAAATGTGTCACGCCCAAGGAGTTCTTCGCCAAGATCAACAAGGACAAGGCGAGCCGCAACACCCACTACATGGTGATGGATACGAAAAACCTCATCGACCGGGCGCGCTTCTATGTTCACAAGCACCGCGCCGGACGAGACTGCCAAAACTACATCACCCGTGCGGAAAACAAGATCGTCCAGATCCACCGAACCGGAGCCATGCGGGGCCGGACGCTGCGGAAGCTGTTGGCGCAAGCGGCCTATGAAGCTGGCGGTGCCAAGGGATGTGTGGACGCAGAAAACGCCGCTCTTACCAAGGTCGCCGGTAAGTTGAAGCTGCCGAAATTGAGTCGACAAGACCCGAGGAAGAAGGCGTCCAAGAGAGAACTGACGGATTTGGAACGAGCCACGCAGTCCGCAAGTGTGCCGACCTATGATCCCGTCTCGGGAACGATGTCCTATCCCGACGTAGGGCGTCCCGAGCGACCGCTCACCGCGAAAGAGCGCAAGGCGATCGAGAGGGGGGCCAGGAGGATTCCGTCGGCACAAGAGCAGGATGCCTACGACGAGATTTTGGTCGAACAAGTCGAGAGGGGAGACATCACCCCAGAGGAAGCCGGGGATCTGATGGAGAGGTTCCAGGCAGGTGAGTCCTTGGCTCCGGCCACCAAGAAGAAGACGAAGAAGGAAAAGAAGAAGGATGTGCGGCGGCGAAAGAGGCGAGAGCGTGAGGAAAGGGAGGCCGTAGAGGCAACCGAGGCCCTGGTGGACCCCGAGGTGGAAATCATCGAGGCCGGCGTCGAGGTCGCCTACGAAGACGACGACGATTCCGGCGACGACCGCGCCATGCTCAAACAGATGTACGACGACGGCGACATCGACTGGCGGCAATACAGCCGGGAGTTGAAGAACCTGGGACCGACACCTGCCCGCCGACGAAGCGGACGGGCGGTGAAGGCCGAAGCCCAGAAGGGCCGCTACCGCTGGAAGATCAATAAGAGCGGCAAAGGAAAGCTGTTCGTGCGATGCCGCGACATGGAGCGAAAAGTATGGGCGAAAAGGGAGAAGTGCCCCCAGCCCAAGCCCTCCGTCGAGCAGGTGCAGGGGGGGCTCTCCTCATTCTTTGGGCTTTTCGGATCTTCGGGTAACATTCGGAAGGCAGCGGCGCTAACGGCCAAAACGAGGACATGACGATGGCAAAGAAGAAATACACGAAATCAATCGGTTCTCGGCAGGTGTGCAACGCACTGCTGCGAGAGACCAAACTCGCCGTCAAGGAAGGCGAGTGGGGCGTATGCGCCAGCATGATCGACACCGCCAGGGCTCTCAAGAACGTCGGGATGCCCCCAGACTGCATTGAGGATCTTCGGATCGTCTGCCAGGAGGACGAGTACGCCTTCGGACCCAAGATGGGGGCAGGAGGGCGGCGACAGGCGCTCAGGACTCTCCGCAGCAAGAGGCGGCGGTAGTGGAACTCGGAACCTACAATGCCGGCTTGGCGGCGATGGGGCGCTCCAGGGGATACCTGGGCGGGGGCCTGATCGGGCTGCAAAGCATCAATTCGGGAATGTTGGGCGAGGAGCCCCGGCCTTCGGTGGCATCCCAGATGCGCGCGTATTATTCCAACCCCTTGGCACTCGCGATCGGCGGCCTTTTCCTGTGGGCCGGGTATAAACGGGGCCAAAAGGTCCAACAAGAACACCCCGAGAAGGGCGTGGGCTCTGCTGTGGTGGGCTCAATAGCGTGGTCGCTGTTGGGGCCGATCGGGCCGGGCTATCTGGTGGGGCGGCTGACGAGCTAGCGATGGCCGCCTACCCTCGATTCAAAGCCGACACCAAGACCTGTTTCCAGAGCAAGTACGAACGTCGCGGAACCGAACAGGACCGCATCGACGCCTGTGAACGGCTACGGGACTACGGCGGCTCGCTGCCCCAATACGACGACGCCGTTTTCCAAGTCGAGGAGCGGACGGGTTACGGGATGCGGCCGGTCGAGGTGACACGCAAGGACTGTCGTGTCCTGTCATGGTCGAACGCCGCCCAGAATTGGGCCGCCTACGCCATGAGGGAAAAAAAGGGTACGTCCACCCTGGACTCCAACCACATCATGGTATGCGGTCTTGGGCAAGCCAGGGCGAACGCGCTGGCGCTGGCGCTCCCGCCGTTGCCCTTGTATGGAGGGTCCACCGAAGCCAGAGAACGGCGCAGGCGTGGACGCGGCGGCGTGAACGGCCTCTAGGTCGAAAGCGGCGCAAGGCTTGACTGACTAGCGCCACGCGCTACATTCGCCGCCATGACCATCACCATATCCACCGAAATCTGGTATCTGATCGTCGGCCTCGTTGTCGGGGTGGGTGGAACATGGCTGTACTACCACTGGTTCGACATCCGAACGCCGTCCCAGGAGCGCGCCTTTCGGCGCATGTGGCGGGTCGCCAAGAGAATGAAGCTCACCTCGGCGGACCTTGAGGACGTGTTTTCACCGCTCGACATCAAGGGCGACCGGGTTTTGCCGCTCCTGCGAGAGATCCACAAGGAAGAACTCACGCTGGAGCAGGGGACCGAGTGCCTCGACAAGCTCCGAGCCCGCCTCAACGGCGGAAACGTCCCCGAATACACCCACGGGTGGCGGCGTTCGTTGGTGGGCAGAAAGGCGATGACCGATCTCGACCAGCGCACCCAACTCCCAAGAATCCCGACCGTAGGCGGCGAGCTTGAGGCGACAGACCTCTACGAAGGCGAGCAGGGCGGACGTGAAGACAAGCCCAACTGACGTCGCCTACGACGCAATCGTCAACATCGTGACCGAGGCCAACGAAGATGCGCTTCTGGCGGACGGTCTGGAGGACGCCCTCATAGGCATCGTGGAACGGTTCGGACAGCCGCCCCTGGCTCTGTACGACCGGGAAAAATGTATCCAAATCTTCATGGACCGAGACGGCATGACGTGGCAGGACGCAGAGGAGTTTTTCCAACTCAACGTCATCGGGGCGTGGGTGGGGAACGGCACCCCGGCGTTCGCGACCTTGATCAATCGGGTGGACCTGCCCGACGACGAGACGATCAACTAGCGGCGCTTCTTCCCCTCACGGCGAATCCGCCACAACCAATGTTTTTGATCTTCGGGGGAAAGCCGTTGGAACTCCTCCGAGGCGCGAAGATCCTTGACCGCCTTCTCCTCCCGGGAAAGACGCCGAGGGGTAAGATTCTTCCACTTGCCGCTGGTGCGGGTCTTGGTGGGGAGGCCCTCCGCATCACGCTCCAAGACGGCGGTGGGTCCTTCGTGATAGGTGCGGCACACCACGTCGCCGTTGGTGGTGTAGACCATGCCGAACGTGGCCCCCGAGGCGGCGGTCTTTTCCTCGTTCCGCAGCCTGCCCAACTCCCGGTCGATGGCCGTGATCTTGGCCCGGTTGCGGGCCATGCGTACTTGCCACGCCGGACCGTGCTTTTCAATGTCGTAGTTCTTCCTGCACGGCGCTCGACCGATCAGCGACGCGACGTAGCTCGGGGTGGCGCGAAAGTCCTGAGCCCACCATTCGGACGATCTCTTGCCGATAGTTTCGATGAGCCGGGCGACAGCGGCGTTGGAAAAACAGGGATTGACCTCCTCCCCGCATCTGCCGTCCACGCAATCCGGCCGATCATCAGGGCAGTCGGACTCATCCGCGCAGGAAACCCCCGGACCCTTTTTCGGAAAAATGTCCGACTGGACACGAGCGGCACCGAACCTCAATATCTGCCGCTGGCGCAACAACCTTTTCCTCTGCGCCCGGAGGTCCCGCTGGAGCTTCGGTGTGCGAAGGATGAAGGCTGAAATGCCCTTCTCGCCAGAGTTGGCCCACTCATCACAGGTGGTCTGGGTGATCTCCCGAAGGCGGCGAAGGGCCACCGCTTTATCACGGTGTTCGCTTACAACCCCCTCACCGCCATCCCACCGATCCCTCGGGGTGAGCCTCCGCACGACCGAAAATGCTGGCGCACGCTTTTCCGGCGGTGCCGTCCTCTGCTCAGGACGGACATCCTGTGTGAGTTTGGGTCGTGGCGGCTTGCCGTTGGGCATGTCACAAAGAGTAACGCAGCGAGTGGCCTTCCTCCAGTGTCGGCCTTATCCTAGAGATATGGCCCCGCACCTGACGCCATACCTCCTGGCCGGAATCGTATTCGTGGCAATCTTCTACCTGCCCAACCTCGACGAATTGTTTGGGGCGGCTCGGGAGATCGTCGCACAAAAGAAGGGGGCCGTGCCGGAGAAGGACCGAAAGCTCTTGAACTCGTGCCTCTACGCCGCTGTGATGAGTGTATTACTCATCAGCGTAATCACATGGCCCGTCAACTTGGCGGTCGCGTGGCACCGGAGCTTTGATGACTAGCACTTCGGAGGATGTTGAAGTAATCCTCCGGTGGGGTCCAGCCCTCCCGAAGATGGCGGCGTAGGTGGGCCAACTGAGCGTAGTCGGGCCATAAAACCTCATCGCCGCATACGGGACAAACAACCTCTCCACGCTCCCCCACGCCCCAACAACCGCGGGTGCGGCGCAACGCTTCGAATCCGGTGATTTGATTGGGCACAGGCGGCGGATGATGGACCACGGATCCACCAAAATCAAGAACTTTGATCGCCGCCGAAACGATCAGCCGATGCGGGTGGTGGTCAGTCCTTGGGGACGAGCTTGAGGCAGCGCCGGGGGATCCGCTCGGTGACGATGACCCGGGACTCCTTCATGTAGCCGTGGCGGGCTGCATTCTCCGCGTAGTAGTTGAGATTGCCCTCGGCTTGACGGAGATCCTTGGATAGCCCCAAGTCCCTGCCGGCCGCCACCAGAGCGCCGTCTGGGTCGCAGTCGTTCATGGCCTCCCTGAAACCTAGAAGGAGCCGCTGGTGCAGTCTGGTCCGAGTGACGACCGCCTCATGCCTGACCTTGGCTCCCCGCAGGCAGTCGGGATCGATCTCGATCACCTTGTCGAACCCCGGACCCTGCGCCAGATAGGCCGCCCTGCGAGCGGTCTTCGGTGACGTGGTGGCGAAGACCTGTCCCGGGCGGTCCGTGCCGAGACCGTTCTCCATGATCGAGTCGACGGCATCGGCGTGCGTGGCGTGGTACAGCGGGACCGGGGCGTCGTGAAACGCCTGGGATTCGCGCCTCTCCTCGGCCTTCACGGCGGCCGGGGGGAGGGTCGGTATTTCGTCCTCACCTGTCGTCCAGTCCCTGCGGGTGAGGGACGCCAGATCGAGGGTCTTGACGGGGGTGCCGTCCGGCAACTGCACATGCGCCGTCCAGAAGTCGAAGCCTTTTTCGTGCTGGCCCCTCAGGTGCAGCGTCACCCCGGGAAGCAAGGTCCTGGGCCGCCGGCACTTCTGCATGATCGCCACGAGCTTGGGATCGGTCTTTTTTCGACGGGCCATGCCCGCAGTCTACGACGGCGCGCCGGACCCGCCAAGCATGGAAGCATTGTAAGACGGTACTGGACACCGACCAAATCCGAATCTACCTTCCACCGCTCACCCAAGGCGCACAAGGAACACATGAAAGTTTTAGTCACCGGAGCGGCGGGGTTCGTAGGATCCTGGGTGACGAAGCGGCTGTTGGGGGAAGGGCACGAAGTCGTGGGCCTTGACGTGGCCTCTCCCGCAGAGGCATGGCGAATCAAGGCGATGGGGCTGGAAAAAATGGATTATCGGTGGGGCAGCGTCGAAGACGTGACCGCCGACCAACTGCCGCCCCACGTAATCCACTGCGCGAGCACGACCAACGTGAAGTATGCGGCGGAAAATCCACACCACGCCATAGAAACGACGGTGGCGGGCACCGTGTCTTTGTTGGAGGCCGCCATCAAGGCCCCGAAGATGGAGCGGTTCGTCCTCATGTCGTCCCACTCCATCTACGGCTCACAAGAGGTGCAGCCCATCGAGGAGACGGCGGAACCAAGGCCGACCAACCTCTACGGTGCCCTCAAGGTGTGTCAGGAGCAGGTGGCGTTGTCCTATCTGCGGTCCTTCGATCTCCCCGTGACCATCGCCCGCAGCGCGATGGTGTTCGGACCCTACGAGCGCGCCGGAGCCCTGGTGCGTATCTTCTTGGAGCGGGCGTTGGCGAACGAAACCATCACCGTCACGGGGAACGGAGAACAGAGCCGGGACATGAACTACATCGAGAATACAGTTGACGGCTTGATGCTGTTGTTGGAAAAGGAAGATGCCGTTGGGGGCATCTTCAATATCGGCAGCGGCGAAAGCGTGTCCATCCTCGACTTGGCGAAAAACGCCATCCGCACTATGAAGTCCAAGGCGCAGATCAAGTTCATCGCAGACCGCCCGGGTGAGGAAGGCAAGATGCGGCTGGACATCTTCAAGGCGGGAAAGGGCTTGGGATACAGGCCGAAGGTGACTTTCCAAGACGGAATCTTGCGGGCGGCGGAGTGGGTTTGGGATCGCCAAAAAAAAGGTGTGATACTTGAGGGAGGAAAATAGGAGCCTTCCCATGAACATTGGCGACCTGTCACCAAAAGCGAAGATCCTCGCCACACCGGCCTTGGACGCCGAGGGGAATCTCTACTACCCCGACGAGAGTTGGGGGATCAAATATGTCGAGGCCAAGGATATAGGACCACAGCTTTATGTGGGGGCGAGGCGTCCAGACAGACAGTTCTTCGACGTACCGCAAAACGCAGATGCGTGTTTTGTGAAGCCAAATGGCGGCCTTTGGACCTCAAGCTACCATGTGGAAAAGGGCTCCTATTGGGTGCAGTGGTGTCGGGGAGAAAATTTTAGGATTCCCAAGAATCCCGAGGAAGGGTGGCAATCCTGGCTTCTGATGCCCCGCCCAGACGCCCCCGTCGCAATCATCGACAGCATCTACGACCTACAAACAATACTCAGCGCATACACTTGCGCCGTAAGCGGTGGCGGCTGGGGCAATAGTGGCACTATTGATTTTGAAAAGATGGCCGTGCAGTTTTCAGCCATCCATCTCACGGACAGGGGTCAAGAGGAAACGCGCAATACCATACCTAACCTGTATGGATGGGACATGGAGTCGACCCTGTGGCTTGATTGGGCGTTTTCCGATGTTCAAGACCTTGGGATGTGCCCGTGGGGCGGGTCGCTTTGGGACGAGAACGACGACGACTACTAGCGAATGAAAAAGGAAGTGTGATGTCAGAAATCAAAGTGGACGAGAGATACGAAACCAAGACGGCCCGATATATCGCGTTCCAAGACGCAAGAGGCGAGATCACCAACCTCGTCCAAGGCGACCTCAACCACGTCGCCATCATCACGTCCAAGGCCGGAAGCGTCCGGGCGAACCACTGGCACCCAGGAACCAACGTCCAACATATGTACCTCATCAGCGGCCGTTACCGAGCCGTGTCCGCCCCGCTGGACAAGGAAGGCAATCCCATCGGGGAGGTCAAGGAGATCATCGTCGAAGCCGGTGAGATCGCCACTGTGGGGCCGTACATCGCCCACGCATACGAGTTCTTGGAGGACTCGGTGTTCATCAACATCAACAGTGCAGAACGTCAGCCCGACGGCTACGGTGAGCACACCATTCCGCTCAAAACCAAGCTCCTTTAGGTCAACAATGGCAACCATACAAAACTGTCGCATCTGCACCGGAAAGCTCTCCACGCCCTTCCTAGACCTGGGAGAGCACGGGCTGGCGAACAACCTTGAGACGACCCAAAAGGCGGCCCTGCAAGCCAACACACACGCCTTGGCGTTGGTGCGCTGCCTGGAGGATGACTGCCAGAGCGTGCAGATCACCGAAACCGTCGATCCCGCCGTCCTGTTCGACCAATACCTCTATGTCTCCGGCGCATCCAAGGCGCTGACAGACCACTTCGACCACATGGCGGAAAAGTTGTCCGCCAACACGGAGCCGGGGCTGGTCGTGGACATCGGGAGCAACGACGGCGTTCTGCTCAAGTCATTCAAGAAAAGGGGGTGGGAGGTGTGCGGGGTGGAGCCCGCCATGACGCTGGCGAAAGCGGCCTGCGAGGACGGAATCCCCACCATCTGCGGGTATTGGGGATCGGACACCGCCGCCATGATCGAAAAGGCGCACGGCAAGGCCGATTTGATCACGGCCAACAACGTCTTCGCCCACACCGCAGACCTGCACCGCTTCATCAAAGCCGCCCAGACGCTCCTAAACGACGGCGGCCGGTTCGTGTTCGAAGTCGCCTACATGCCCAACATGCTGCGGGACGGCACGTTCGATCTGACCTACCATGAGCACATCTTCGCCCACCATGTCACGCCGCTAGCCAAGCTGTTCTCGTTTCACGGGCTGCGGTTGGTCGACGTGGAGGAAATCCCCACCCACGGCGGCAGCATCCGTGTGACCGCCACCAACGACGGCGCTGCAACCTCACCCCATGTCGAGTGGTGGATGAGGGGAGAGCGGACTATGGGTCTTGGCAGCACCGGACCCTATGCAGGGTTCGCCGCCAGCGCAGAAGCGGTCAAGGAGGACTTCACCAAGATCGTCAAGTCCTACAAAGCCGAGGGCAAAAAGGTCGTCGGCTACACCTGCCCGGCCAAGGCGGCGACGCTCATCAACTATTGCGGGCTCACCCACGACGACATCTCCTACATCATCGACGACAACGAGTATAAGCAGGGGCGCTACATGCCCAAGAGCGGCATCCCCATCGTCAGTGGCGAGAACACCCTGGAGCAAGACGACCCGGACGTCATCGTCATATTCGCCTGGAACGTGGCGGACCACATCATTCCAAAGCTCCCAAAGGGCAAAGAGGTCATCATCCCCATGCCGGAGTTGAGGACAGTCCGCACATGACGGCCGGCATCGTCGGGCAGGGATTTGTCGGCAACGCGCTTCGCACGGGCCTGGAGGTGCGCCTGGGGGTGTCTTTGCCCACCTATGACCCCTACAAGCCGGAAATGTCCACAGAGCCGTCCCTGGACGCCCTGGTGGAAGCGTCGGACATCCTGTTCGTCTGCGTCCCCACCCCGATGCTCCCGTCAGGTCAGTGCGACACCTCCATCGTGGAAAGCGTGCTCGCCAAGATCGACGGCGACGCGGACGTAATCGTGGTCATAAAGTCCACCATCGCTCCGGGCTCGACGGAGGGGTGGAAGGAAAAGTACGGCCTGCGAATCGTCCACAACCCAGAGTTCCTCACCGAAAAGAACGCTATCCAAGACTTCTTGCGACAGGACCGCATCATCCTTGGAGGTGCGCCAGCGGACACCGCCATCGTCAAGTCCTTCTACAAAAAGGGATTCGACGTTCCCATCGTCGAGACGGACGCCACGACCGCCGAGTTGGTCAAGTACGTCACCAACGCCTTCCTCGCCATGAAGGTGTCGTTCTCCAACGAGATGCACCAAGTCTGCTCCGCCTTGGGCATCGACTACGCCGCCATGATGGGGCTCGTCTGCCTGGACAAGCGCATCGACAAAGGACACACCGCCGTCCCGGGGCCGGACGGGTCCTTTGGTTTTGGCGGCCACTGCTTCCCAAAGGATCTCCACGCGCTCATCGCGCTGGCCCGCTCCATGAACGTCGCACCGACGGTGCTGGACGCCGCCTGGGCCAAGAACATGGAAGTGCGGCCCGAACGTGAACATGATTGGAAGGACATGGTGGGAAGGGCCGTCAGCGAAGTTTGTTGAGCCCGGGGAGGGCGGGTTACAATTCGCCAATGCCCCGCATCACCCTGCCCAGGCGTACACGACACGCCGCCAAGGACCAAGCCAAGTCCGACATGGCGACAAAGTTCATCGGGCGCGGATCGGGAAGATCCAGCACGGCGGCCTACGCGAGAGCCTGGGGAGAGAGGGCAAACTCGGGCGATTACGAAGCCTCGGACACAGTGTTTGTTTCGGCAGAAGGGGCCAGATCGGGAAGGCGCACACCCGACTTTGATGAAATCCAACGGGCGGCCGATGCCCAAGCAACATTTCTGACAGATACCCCAACGGAACGCTCAACACGCTACAATGTGGGAGAGCGGGAGGTGGCCGCCTTTTTGATAGAAAGAGGGTATCAAGAAGACGACCCCGGAGTATGGACCAAGACAATGCCAAAACGTCCACAACGCAGAAGCGCCAGAAAAGCCCCCGCGCAAAGAAGAAGCGAGCGCAAAAGAAAAGGCCGCCTGCTCCCCCCCTCTACTCCGCAGGTCGCTGTCGGGGTGTCGGACACGAGCAGGATTAGCTGGCAAAACCTCGCCACCCCCTCCCAAAAGACGCTGGCGAAATATGTCGTGGCCGCAGACGGTAGCTGCATTGATCGCAAAACCAAACGGCAAGCCAGGACCCAGGGGCGCTGCTGTCAAAGCCTCGCTATCAGGATCAAAGAGGTGGCGGCGGAGCGGCTGAAAAAAAAGGCGAGGCCAGGGCAACTTTTCTCGGAGGCCGAAAGGCATTTTTGGCAGCGGTGCAAAGCGCCCCCGTCAAAGATCAAGTGGAAGGGAACCAGAAAGATGCCTCGCGCCGAAATGATGCTCTCGATCATAAAGAACGGCGCGTGCATCAACGAGGTTACGAGAGCACCACGCTCCCCAGCGGCGTGTTGTCAGAGGCTCGCCGCCACCGTCCAGCACAAGTCGTATTGGACTGATGAGGAAAAGGACTTCTGGAAACGGTGCGAGTAGCTACAAGGACTTGATGCGGCGCAGAGGGGCGGGGCCTATATCAACACCCTCCACCGTAGCGCGCAGGGTCGAACGATCGGCAATCTCCATCACCCCGATCTCATCGTCGCTAGAACTGCCCACCGCCCAAAGCTGCAAGCCGGGGGCGAGGGGAAAATCCACCGGAATCTGGTTGGCGGGAACGGGGTAGCCGTTGGACGTGGTGACGTCGCTGCCAAAACCAAGATAGACAATGCCGATGCCGTTGGTGGACGCCACCCGCAGATCACGCCACGCCTGACGGCTATCAAGGATCTTTGTGACCGTTGTTCCAATCTGGCGTCGGTAGATGATCTGCTGCATGGCGGCCCCTGGCTACTGATCACACAAAGCGCGCATCGACTGTTTTGCCTCGGACAACGAACTTCCGCACGCAACGGTCCTGTCGCCCTTAGTGGTGCGCCAGGACCCGGTGGCGACACAGTATTTGCCGGGCTTCACGACCCTGACCCGTGCGCTTGTATCGCGGTCGATCTCGCAACTCGCGACAATTTCATCCGCGCCCAGGCCGCCGCGCCCAAGCCTGCGTTTGCGTGACCTGCTCATGTCCATACCCTAGCACGGCCCCCCGAAGGAGCCCAAAACTCACCCGTGAAAGATCAATGTTGGACCGATGCCGCCAATGAACGATACTGATGCACCAAGTCGGAGGATAAGAACATGCGGCACGAGATTGAAAAGCACTTCAAGGTGTTGTTGCTGGTATCAGCGACGGTCATCATCCTTCTTGTCGGAACCTCCATTCAACAGGTCCGAGCGCAATCCGCCGCACAGCGCGAGGCCAGCAGCTATCTGCTGGACAACACCAGCCTCGCCGTAGGGACCAATTACGGTCATGCCATCGGGGGGTTTGACGGGACGAACTTTGAGCTTTTGTCCGTCGACAGCGACGGAAAGATCGACGTGAATAGCGCCCCTCCCCAGGCCACGCCGCAAACGCCGCAAACGCTGGCATGTGACACAGACCCCACTGGAGGACCGACATTCACCGCCAACGCCTCCGACATGCGGTTGGAAATCTGGAACACAGGCTCCACCGACGTCTGCCTACAATGGGGAGCCTCTGCAAGCCCGGATATTTCGGACCTGACAACTTGCAGCATCCGCATCGGAGCGGACGCCGCTGCGGGAAATAGCTCCATCTATATCACCCCGGCGGACATGAAGGTGGGGAGCGAGGCGTTCCGGTGCGATGTTGCGGCAGGGACGTCCACCCTGGTCATCACCGCATGGAGAGAATCCTGATGCGACGTAAGCTCATCACCACCGCGATCGTGATCGGCGCACTTTTTGGAAGCGCGGTCGTGTTCGGGGAGTTCGGCTTTGGCAGCCCGTTCCCCTTCTACCCAGACAATATCCAACTCGTCATGGGCGGCGACAAGGCCGATCAGGCGTCGGCCTTCGACCCGGACACCAGCAACGAACAACTACTGCTAGGGGTGGGGGGAGGTTCAACGGAAGTAGGCCGCCAGTTGATCCTTACCGAGATAGGCAACATCGCCAAGGCCCACGACCACAGCACGCCGACCAACCCCACGCTGTTCATCCACAGCGCAACAGACCCCGACTCGGCCAACACGCAGTACGTTTCTGCATACCACGACGCCTCACACGGCTACGTCACGACAGGATACGGCAACCTCGTGCTTGAGACAGCCGGAAACGCTGCCACCTTTCAAATATCAGGCGACCCATTCGCCGCCATGTATTACAACAGCGGGTTGGCGAGCATCCTGTTATATGAAGCTGACAACACGAGTTCCATGAGGCTCACCACCGACTCCAGCGCCATAAACGGCAACTCCATCGTGGCGCTCTGCGAGACGGACCCGTCCACCACGTTCAGTGCAATCGCAGACGCCAAATATGTCGTCGCGGCAGGCCAAGTGGACGTAAGTGGAGACATTGATGCGGACTTGGACCTTAGCGCCGGTACAAAGCTGCAATTTTACACCTTCGACCCAACCACGGCCCGGCTCCTCACTCTCCCCCAATACCACCGCCCGGGACAGATGATCACCGTACTGAACAAGGGGAACGGCTGGGCCCTCAAGGTCAACTTCGACGCCTACGGCAGTCAGACCATCAATGGAAATTCCACAAGCGGCACGTTCTATGCCAAGGGAAGCGGCGTAGGAACCCTGACGGTAATGAGCGACGGAGCCAACTGGTGGGTCATTGGCGTGGACGCCTGATATGTCCAAGAAGCGGGACACATCCATCGGCGGGGTGGCTTTGGCGGTTGGGATTGCCATTGGTGGCGCAGCGGTCCCTCCAAAGGATCCGCCCCTCCAAAAGCCGCCTATCGTAACCCAGGACACCCAAAACGACATCAGCACCGTCAAGGTCGTGGGGGACGGCGACACCAAAAAGGTCCAGATCGAGAAGAAGCGCAACGGCGAAACCATCCAAACCAAAACCTACGACGCTCAATACGTCGCCAACGCCTTGGCCGCCTGCGACAAGTACGAAAAGACGACTGGCATCGAGGCCGCCAAACGCCCCCAATGGGAAGCGATGGAAAAGGCATTGAAAAAGGCGGGGGCCGCCTTACCGGCCCCGAAATAAGACCGCCTCAAGATTCCAAGAAAAAAATCGGGAACCTGCGATCCAACCGCCGCCTCTTGTCGAGGAAGCGGAAATTGTCATCGTAGGGGTGGTAGACGGGTCGGCCATCGGGCAGGGTCAGGGTGACGTAGGGGTAGACCTCACCCATTTCTTTGCGGAAGAACGGTGCCCACCCGATCGTCTCCACCACCATCGGTGGGCGGTCTTCCCGCACCTGACCAGACGCCCTTTTGCCCCTGCGCCCCATCACCCACAAAAACCCGGACCCGGCCACAAACCTAACCCGAGCACCTGCCTTGAGGGGATGGGGCGAGCTTGGCCGACCCGGGCGCACATTGGGGGGTAGTTTTGGGGCGGCGGCCTTGCCGACGTACTCGGTCTTCACCTTGGCACCTTCGCGCCATACCCGGTACAAGTAGGGGCCGTGAGGGCACTTGGCGCAGTTGGCCTTGCCGCACTTCACCCACTTCACACGCACGGCGGTACGGCGGAAGGTAGAGGGGGTCTTCATGACCGTCTTATCCTACGTTCAGAACCCGGCACCGCAAAAAATGCCAGAACCCTTGCAATACAAGGGAAAAAAGATATTTGCGGAGAGGGGTGAGGGCGGCGTACCATTGACGCAGACTTCCGAGGAGACTCAAAGTGGCATCAACTACCAAGTACGTCCAATTTGGAACCCTGTCTCTCGCACAGGCCATCAACTGCATCGCCCACTCCCTGCCCTCGCGGCCGGACTTCGTGGGGTGGACTCCAAACATCCTCACGGCAACGATGCCGGTGATGTGTACCAGCCGAGGCGACAGCTTCTATGTGCTGAACAGTTCCAACCCCGACGGCGTTACGGGCGACATCTTCGCGATCTTCCTGCACAGCATCATCCGCTAATGGGCGACGAAGCTACCAAAAAGCCTACAGCTTGGCGGGTCTTGCACAGCGGGCAGGTGATCGGTGATGTGGACTATCAGCAGTGGCGGGAAAATCCCCTCCACACCGCCGATATGTTCGAAGCGTGCGAGTGGGAAAGCGACGAGCCCGAAGAAGAAGCCGTCGAAGAAGGGCCGGTTTTTCCCCTCGACCCCGACAACTACTTGAAGTCGCAGCTTATCACGCTGTCGACCGAATTGGAGTTGTCTGACGAGGGAACCAAGAATGATTTGGTCGGCCGCATCAACGACCTGTCAGAAGACGATGTGCTGGCCGCTCTCGCCACACTGGACTGATCTCCAGGGCCTACCCAAGACACCCGCATGAAGTGGCCTAGCTCACAGCTAGGTAGGTTCTTTTCCGGGCTGGCGGGAAAAGACCGCCCGGACTACGACTACTACGTCGTCACCGGGCCAATGCCAAAAAGGGGGCAGAAGTTCTCCCCCACAAGCGTCTACCGCGGGTTCTTCTCGCCGGGCGCGGCGGCGAACGATCCCACGTTCGGCGCAAACCGACTCTCGACCGACTATTCTGTTTCGGTAATGAAGCGGTCCACCCTCGTAGCCCGAGGGGTCGATCCATCCAAGGATCGGAACTGGTCGAACAACCTTGTCGAAATAACGGCCCAGCAATGGCGACCCCGCGAAAAGGAAATCAAGGTCCGCCCCAAAGAGGCGGTGCTCCGAGAGCAGGGGGAACGCAAGCTCAATCAAGCACGAACAATGGCGGTGATGTCCCTGGCCGCAAAAAAGGCGGGTAAGAAGAAGGCGGCGGATCAGTTCCAAGAGTCCGCCGCCAAAGCCAAGGAAGAAGCGGAAGACTTGTTCTGGAAGGCCGAGGCGGTCATCGAGAGTCGAGATATACTCCATAGCGGGGAAGGCGACGAGGACGAGTATTACCAAGAAGGCGACGAGTACGAGGAAGGCGGCGAGTACGAGGAAGACGAGCCCCTCCCGCGGCGATCCTCGCGGGCTCGACACGACGAGGACGAGGACGAGGACGAGTATTACCAAGAAGACGACGAGGACGAGGAAGACGAGTACGAGGAAGACGAGTACGAGGAAGACGACGAGGACGACGAGTACGCGGAAGACGACGAGGACGACGAGTACGCGGAAGACGAGTACGAGGAAGACGACGAGGGCGGCATAGAAAAGATCATCAGCGGAGGACAGACAGGGGCCGATCAGGGAGGGCTGGAGGCGGGAGAGGAACTGGAGCTTGAAACCGGCGGCTGGATGCCAAGAGGCTGGCTGACGTTAGAGGACGGAGAGATCGTCAATAGGCCCGAGTTCGAAGAACGCTTTGGGATGTCAGAGCACGGCTCGCCGTCTTTCCAGCCACGCACCGTGGCGAACGTCAGAGACTCCGACGCAACGATCATCTTCGTGGACGAAACCCAGGGAAAGGGAAGTAAAAGCCGTGGGAGCCGCGCCACCGAAAAAGCCGCCAAACAAAAAGCCAAGAAAGCAGGGGATTACCCGTACACGTTCGTAGACGTGTCACAAGAATCGGCGTATGAAGACACCTGCGACTGGTTGACCGAGATCGACCCGCGGGTTCTGAACGTCGCAGGAAACCGGGAAAGCAGCGCCCCCGGAATCCAAGAGACGGTGAGGGGCTTCCTAGTCGAGTGCATGGACCCCGGCGACGCGCGTGAACAGCGCGACGAGTACGAGGAAGACGGCGACGAGGGCGGCCCTCCGCCGGGTTGCGTGCGACGTTCAGAACGAATCCAAGAGACGGTGAGGAGCTTTCTGGTCGAGTGCGTGGAGCCCTACGAAGACGAATAACGCCGTGGGGAAGTAGTTGACACCGCCGCCAAGGACGATACCTTGGCGCTCCATGAAAATCCTTTACGCTGTTGGGTTTGGGGGTTGGTGGGGGGACTACCCCCCCAACGTACTGGACCGTGAAGATGGGGGTCCGGTCGGGGGCGGGGAAACCGCGGCCCTGAGCACCGCTTTCCGGTTGGCGGCGCTCGGGCATGACGTCACATACTGCTCTGTGGCCCAACCCGGAGAACACAACGGGGTACGTTTTCTACCCAAGATCAAATACGTCCCAACCCTGCTCCAAGGCGGCCCCTGGGATGCGGTGGTGGCATGGTCGAACATAGAATATCTCAAGGCCGTTCCGCGAAACACCGCCGCCCGCCTGTTTGCTCAACAGGTCAATGACATAAGCTACCCCCAGGGGTGGGATGACCATGTGGACTGCATCGTCAGCCCGAGTATGACCCACGCCGGGATGATGGAGCAGGTTGTTGGAGAACAGGCGAAGAAAAACGTCGGGTTCTCGGTCTGCTACAACGGCATGGACCCTTCGCTCTACGACAATCCCCCAGACCCAAAAGACCGCCCCATGCACGTCGGGTGGTGGTCGTCGCCTGATCGCGGGCTGGTGCTGCTTCTCCAGGCATGGCCGCTCATCAAGTCTGCCGTCCCAGACGCCAAGCTCCAGATATTCTACAAGGTGTTGGATTTCGTAAGAGGGGCCGCCCAGCATCCCGGCTGGCCTGGGGTGTGTGCGAGGGCGTTGAAAGAACTCCTCGTCGCAGTCCAGGGCTTGGACGTGGAAGTGATCGACCAGATTCCCAGGCGGCGGCTCTCCGTATTCCAGCGCCAGTGTCGGGTACAGGCGTACCCGTGCGCCCCGGATGGGTTTACCGAAGGATTCGCCTGCTCCATCAACGAAGCGTTGATGGCGGGCGCTCTGACCGTCACAAGACCCGTGGACGCCTTCTACGAATTGTGGAACGGTCCCGTGAAGTGGATCGAATCCCATCCGGCCCAGGAGGGATTCTTGGAGGAGGTGGCCGCCAAGGTGGTATGGGGGCTCACCGAATGGGCAGAAGATCCCAACCGATCTCCCTCGCTGGAGGACATGCGAAACCATGCGATGCAATTCACATGGGAGCGGTCAGGCGAGCAAATGGAAGCAATCATCACAGACACGATCCGTGGTAAGCGGCTCTCCTCCAAGGACATCATGGGAGATCGCTACGACGTATATGCGGCCAGGGCATCACACCACACTTTTTGACGGAGAGCAGAGTGCAACACCAGCCAACCATTTCCCTATGCCTGATCTGTGGTGACGAGGGCGTCCAAGGCATCGAGCGGCTCCTGAACAGTTGTCTGGAGCGTCCAGGCGGTCCGATGTTCGATGAGGTGAGCATCTATTGGAACGGTTCCGTCGAGAAGAAGCCGGAGTTCATGGGCCGAGAGACCTGGGAGACGAAAAGCGGCGAAACCGTGGCGATGGTGGTGTCCGAAGGTCCGTGGAAAAACGACTTTGCGTGGGCTAGGAACATCTCCTACCAACAGGCGAACGGGGTGTGGCGCTGCTACCTCGACACCGACGACATCATTCCCCTCCACGAAGAAAAGGCCGTCGCTGAGGCGGTGGAGGCGGCGGGCGGGAAGGTGGACGAGAACACCCCCGTCCAAACCCTCAAGGAGTTCCTCACCGAACTTCCGCAGCAAATCAACTGCATCTGGTCTCCCTACAACTACGTCGAAATCTACGACAAGGTGGCCCTGCGTATCCCGCGGCGGCGCATCGTGAGGTGGGAGGACGGCTGGGCGTGGCACTCCCGGGTCCACGAGGACCTTATGACCATCCGGGGAAATGTCGAGCACCCGGCCGTCTTGACCGGCTTCGTGGTACAGCACCGCCCCTATATCAGCGATGGCGACCGCGGCAAGCGCAACGCAGATATTCTGAGGGAACAGCTTGAAGAAAGCATGAACAAGAACATCGCCGTCGATGCCAGGACATTCTACGGGCTCGCCACCGTCAAGTTCGACGGCGGAGAATACGTCGAAGCGGTCGAATTGTTACGAAACGCCCTCGCCGCACAACATTCAGACCAAGACCACCTCCTGTTCAACCTGCTGTTGAGCGAAACCCTGTTTCGGATGCAGAAGGTCGAAGAAGCAAAGCGGGCCGCCATCGAATGTGTGGTCGTCTACCCGGACGACCCCCACGGATACCTCCAGCTTGGGCGCGTGGCATACCTACAAGGCGACTTCCCCAAGGCGGTCCGGTGGTTTGAAAGGGGGTTTGCCAACACCACCGACTTCATGGCTACCCACCAAGATCCCATGATGGAAAAGGGGATGTTTCGAGCCATCGGAGCGTCGGCTCTGTGCGCCACGGGAGCGTATGACAAGGCGGTGGAGTGGGCGAACATGGCGGTGGAGGCGGACCCGGGCACGTTCCAAGAGGTGGTGTTGGGGGCTTGTCAGACGGCTCAAAAGAAAGCGTCGCTGGCAAACGCCTATTCTGAATTGGCAACCCATCTCATCGCACAGGGAGACCGCCATGCGGCGAAAGCCCTCGCTGCGGCTGTGCCAACCTCCCTGGAAAACCACGGAACCATCAGGACCATCATCCACACTCTTGAGGGGCCGCCCCTCCCCGGGGGAGAGGCTGGTGAGGTGTCGGAAGACGATGAGCGGCGGCTCGCACCGGACGCCCGCCCCGCCATCCTGTCGGACAGCCTTTGCACCAGCGAGGACATCGACGCAGAGGTCGAACGGGTTTTGGCGAAGGGGGAGGGTTTCACCGCCATCGTTCCAGATGGAGACGACGCCCACGCTCGGGTTCCGAAGGGCGCACAAAGGGCGTTCAGCAGAGAGCGGCTCCTGAAAACACTGAGTCGGCACGGAACCGTGGTTGGTCTGCAAGCATCACGGCTTCCCCCCGAGGAAGACCCCAAGGGGTTGGGGATGCACATCGTCGCCCACGTCGAGCCCGCACGGGCGACTGCGGGAAGGGTGGCGATCTGGTGCCCCGCCTTTGCCGCCCATTGGGGGCCGTTCGATCCCGAAACCACCGGGACAGGTGGGTCGGAGGAGGCCGCCGTCTATCTTTCAGAGGCTCTGTGGCGAAAGGGATACTCGGTCGATGTCTACGCCCCCATCGGGGAGGAGGAGCAGCCGCTCACCGTCAAGGACGGGGTGGTGTGGAGGCAACTGGACCAATTCTCCTCACACATCAAGTATGACCACCTCATCATGCACCGGACGCCGTGGGGACCAAACATCCATAACTTCCAATCGGAAAACGTCTGGGTGTGGCACCACGACCACTACTATGAGCCGTCCGCATGGAATCCCGTGACGGCCTCGGCCTGCAAGCATCTGTTCGTGTCGCGGTGGCAACGCAAGGTTTTGGAAAACCAGCTTGGAATCCCGGTGTCGGGGTGGACGATCTACAACGGCATCCCGGTGAAGCAGTTTACTGACGTCGAAGCGGTGGAGAGGGATCCACACGCCATCGCCTACGCCTCGATGCCCAACCGGGGACTTGTGCGCCTGCTCCGCATCTGGGACGAGATCAAGGCCGCCGTGCCAGAAGCCACCCTCAACATCTACTACGGGTTGAACACCTATCGACAGCTTTGGCGCGGCACGCAGATGTTCGACCACGAAGATCATCTGACAATCCTCGATGTCTACAACAACCCCGAGTGGCAAGAGAAGGGGGTGTTCGCGAAGGGGCGTATTGGGCAAAAGGCGTTGACCGAAGACTTCCTCAAGAGCGGCGTGCTGGCCTACCCATCCAACTTCCCCGAGGTACACATGATCGTTCAGGCCCGTGCCGCCGCCGCGGGCATGAAGCTGGTGACGACCCCAACGGGCTGCCTGGAGGAAACCCTGGCAGACAAGACCTACCTCGTCCCTGACGCCCTGTCGGACGAACAGTGGGACAGCGGAGGCAAAGACCGCTTCATCGAACATCTCGTCCGGGCGTTGATCGAGGACGAGACGGAGTACAACCGATCCAAGGTGGCGGCCTCTACCCTGGAGCGGTATTCCTGGGACCGGGTTGCCGAAAGGGTCGTGGAGGCGTTCGACGCAGCGGAGCGGGGGGACGACGAAACCCTGTCATCGGACGTTTTCGAAGACACCCCGCCGCCAGAAGAAAAGTTCACCATCCAACTCCCGGCAGATCCGGTGCCGCTGGAGTCCCTCTCCATGTAGCCCTATTCTGGACGCCGCCAAGAATCCCGCCGTACACTTGAATGGGCAACTAAAGGATTAGCGTGGCGAAAGTACCGACCGTCCTGCTTCCCGAGGCATCCCTGCACAATTTGAGGGACGACGCCAGTGAAGATGTCCAACGCTGGTCTGGGGAGGTCGATGCTTCGATTGATGAGGGGAATTGCGAGGAGGCGTGGAACGCCTATGACATGATGGTCGCGGCCGGGGGCGAGGAGTATGTGTGGGAACGCTTCATTCTCGGAGAGGATGAGGCCAACGAGGTACTGAACGAGAAGATTTGGAAGGACGAGGACACGGCCCGGGAGAAGGTTCGTGCTTGCCTGAATCAGCAATCGCTCCAGCAGGTCAAGGGGTCGCCCCCTTGGGCGGCCCGTTCCGCCAAAGATGCAGAAAAAAAGTACAAGAGCAGCATCCGGTCGGCGCGCAAAGAGCTAATGAGGGCCGATCGAGGTGGCTGCTGGATGGGTGAATACTACATGGGGAAGGCGCGGGAGGAGTTCGGTCGGTGGAGGGCTCTTGCTGATGTGGCGAGGGGGTGGCAGGGCCTACACCACACCAAAGAGTTTGACGCTGTTGAAGAAGCCTACACCAAACAGTGCAAACCCGCCTTCTTTTCGCGGAAGCGCCCTATGGACTGGCGGCGGGGATGACCGGGCAGATCCGGTGCCGCTGGAGTCCCTCTCCATGTAGCCCTATTCTGGACGCCGCCAAGAATCCCGACGTACACTTGGGCCTTGTAAGGAGAGCCGCATGATTCTCGGTAAGCCCACCAACTATCGCCCCCTCGGATTCCAGGGACCAAAAGAGCCTCGCCCGTGGGGAGACGACGGCCTCGCCGGGGACCCGCAGTTGAGCGGGCAATACGTGGGCGGCGGCACCTTGGGCATGATCGCCAACAAGCCCCAATACATCGGGTGGGAGGGTGCCACCGAAAATCCGCCGATGGATTACGGGCCGCTCCCACGCCTACCCGTCCAGGGCCTTGTTAGCCAACCCTATGTCGGAGGCGGCGCACTCGGCCTGGGAGCAGGTCCCCCCAATATCGCCGGGTGGCAGCCCGTCTTTCAGCGGCCGGGGACCGTCCAATTCGGCGGATTCGGCGGATTCGGCGGCGACGAAAAGATGAGCCCCGCATCGAGCATGGCGGTGGGTATTCTACTCGCTGTCGGACTTATCGTATGGGGAAGCACGGGCTTCAAGGGGCTGTAACCTGTTCGGCCTCGGACGATCCTTCTTCTACGGCCTCGACGGATCAAAGAAGAAGAAGAAGAAGTTGGGGCCGCTCCAACGCCGCCTGATGGGGGTGTTCAAGCAATACCCAGACGCCCGGGTGGGGGTTTACACCACGGAGATCGTGGCCGCTAAATTGGGGGGACGGTCGCAAACCTCGATCTATTTGCAGGTTCCCATCTCCGATCCCCTAGATGAAACAGCCGCCCGCGCACAAGACGCAGGAAGCGATCCAGACCTCACGAGAGGAGAGCCCGACGACTTCTATGAGGAGGGCCTGCCACTCTACGACGACAAAGCGGACAGACTCCTCAGAGAAACGTGGTTGGCCTATATCACCGAAGGACAAGCCCACGGGCAACCCTACTACGGCGAGCACGGCGAAGGGGGGCCGATACTGTTCACCGACAGGGATCAGGAAGACTTGGCAAAAATGATCCCGTGGATCGCCGCACAGGTGAACAAGGAGATCAAAAAGGCGAAAAAAGAACAACGCGAGGCCGCCGGCTTCGACAGCCCTATGGTGATGCTCACCCAGAACATCGAGGCAATCGAGGATTGGGTGTCGGCCGAAAACGTCGAGCTTGGAAGGAGGTCGTTCCAAGAAGCGAACGAGGGACAAAGAGAATGGCACGAACGCGTCCGAGAAGAAGCCCGACAAAAGGCTACGGAGCTTCGACTGGCCGCACAGCGGGGGGATCTGGAAAGCGGAAAAGTCGTCAAACGGTTTGAGGAGGGGTGGCCCACTGAACAAAACCGCCGCCACGAGGTAGCCAGCGAGTATTGGCAAAAGACCGGCGGCTGGTCGCTACAAGACCTCACGGAAAAAGATCAGGTGGAAGTGGAGGGGATCTACCTTGAACACTGCGTGCGGCCAAGCGCGGGGAGCGGGTATTGGCAAGATGTAAGGCGGGGCCGCTCCAAGATCATGTCCATTCGGGACGAACTCAACCGCCCCCTGTTCACCTTCGAATTGCATGTAAAGAGCGAGGGAGAGCCCATCCCGCCGCGAGTCAACCAAATCAAGGGCTATGGCAACCGCGTCCCAAACACGCTGGAAGAATGTGACATGGTGGACGCGGCGCTGGACGCCATCGGAAACGACTACTCACAAAGGGCAAGCATCTACGACTACCAAACGTGCATAGGTGTCAGGGAAAGGCAGCCAGTTCCTCACCGAAAAGAACGCTATCCGGGCGACCCCGCCGAGCCGCACGATGACGACGGCGACTATGGATACGAGGACGACGACCGTGACGAATGGTAACTAGCTAGGCCGCCGCCTCGTATCGTCCGCTGCCAATTCAGCTAGGGACGAAAGGAGGGGGACGTCTTGGGTGATACCAAACTCAATGGACCACTGCATCGCAGGACCGTCATCGTCGTCCCCATCACCGCCGTCCTCCGAGGTCTGATCTCCGTCCTGGGAAGGAGGGTAGGAAGAAGCAGAGTCATCAGACACGGGAGCGTCATCTTCGGGGACGCTGCAAAAAACAAAAGACGCCACAGCAGCAAAATGGTTGCGGCAGAAATGGAACTCTAGATCCAGAGCGCCCTCTGTCAAAGCGATACTACCCCACCCGTGCGGAAGGCCGTCCCCCCGCACGCGCATGTAGGAAGCGCAACCATCCTTGTCACAATACCAATCATAAACGCCCGAACTCACGAGGATTCCTGTTTGGAGGAACGGGCACATTTATACGAACAGTATTCTCGGTTCAAGACAACCCCAGAGGACCCACTACCGTACACATACAGGGTGCGCGAAGGGTGCTTGCAAGAAGGTCTGCCACACAAAGGACGATTCTCCAGCTTCCTGAACGCCCGAGACATCCGCTTGCGCTCGGTCAAGGTGATGACAGGTCCGCCAGGGGGCTCTACCCACCCTTGAGGAGAAGCGCCGTCAAGTGAACCCGACTCCAAGGATCGAACAAGATCGAGCCCGTCCTGGGCCGCCCCGTTGTCTTGAAGATCATCAAACGCCTTGGCCTCGATCTGCCGTACACGCTCGCGGGTAAGCCCCATGACGCCGCCAATCTGGTCGAGGGTCATCCCAGACCCTTTCCCCGACCCCGACTCACCGCCGGTTTCGCATAAATCCAAAAAGCAGGACTTGGAAATGGAGACAGGATCAACACCAACCGGAAGACGTTTCCGGGCCGATCCGCCGTGACCAGACTCATGCCAAACATGCCACGAGCAGGTGACGTGCGGGCACGGCCGCTGTTGGTTGAATCCATCGGAAAGACAGTCTTCGCGTGTTTCGGGTCTGCGAACCTTCAAGGTTCAAGCACGATATAGTAGGTCAAGATGAGCCTCAAGCAGAATGTTGACTATTGAGAAAATCCACTCAGGAAGGAAGCAATCCGCGCACGCCGGATTCCAACTTCAAAAACGTGCCGGGAAGTTGTGACACGTTGTCACACATCACAAAACGGCCACCGCAAATCTCCGCTATGTTCGCCAATACGTGTCGGTCGGCGTCCCCGCACCCCACCGTATCGACCACGATTCCCGACTCTGACAACGCCGTCGCCGCAGATGATGGATCGCCGTCGGTGGGCATCCCATCAGACAACAACACCACACGGCGGCGAGGGGTGGGCCAAGACAGCTTGCACGCCAACTCCAACCCGCTACGCATGGCGGTCATCCCGCCAGGGGGGTATTGGGGGATCGTGGCGGCCACCGCACGAAAGTCAGACTTGAAAGACGAAAACACGTCCGCAGACTCAGAAAAGATGGCAACACCGAGCCTGCACAGAGCGGAATCGGAAGCACGCGCCAAGACATGCACCGCCTTGTCCACCTGCTCCCAGGGGGTGCCCCGCATGGACGAAGACCCGTCCAATAAGAGCAACAAGGACTCCGGCCCAAAAGAGCGGCGGCGATCCTCTGTCTGGTTCTTGAGTCGGTCGAGGAGACCACGATCGCTCACGACGAGCTTGGATAGGCCGGCGTTCTTCATTCTATGCCCTGGCGGCGCTTCCAATCTTGAAGTCTGACAAAGGCATCCGAATCGCCGGCCGCGTCAGGGTGAAGGACCCGGGCCAAAGCCTTGTAGGCTTTCTTTGCCAAATCTGGAGGAAGATCCGACAAGCCGTCCCAGGGATCGTCCACCTCCCCATCTGGCGACGACGGCGCATCATCGACCGTCCCCGCATGGGCATCCTCCGGCTCCAGCAATCGAATGTTGGTGTAGTAGTGCTCAAGAGAGGCGACGAGGGCCTCCAGACAATCCGCATCGACAACATACTGCCGCCCATCCCGCTCCCAGGTGTGAGGAGGCAGCACGTTGAACAACGCGTGTTTCGCAAAACTGCCGGTCCCGTCTCGGGGAAGCTCGACCCGGACGCGGCCGTCGGCGGCCACCTGTAGTGTGGGGAACTTCAATTATCCTTGTCGGGAGCCGCCTGTCCGCCAGCAACCCTGGTCTGCAAGGGCTGGCCCGCCTCGTCCACCAAGGAAAGCCGAGGGGCGTCGTTCACGGCGGCGGTCGCAGCAGAGACAAAAAGGTCTTCGACGGCGAGGAACTCGGCGGCACGCTGCACCATAGCCATCTTTTGGTCCTTGTCCTGCGGCCCAAGACTGGAGACCCCCAACACGCCAATAGCACCCTCGGGATCTTCGGACGCGAAGCGCATGATGATCTGAACAGCGTCAGGAGCCACGAGCCCCGGGATCTCGGGCGACGCGTTGAGAGCCGCCATCGACTGAATGAACATTTCTTGGATCTTCATGCTCCACCCGAGCCATTCCTGGGTCGCAGCCATGCCGAACCGATCTACCAAGGCGGCCATGACTTCAACGGGGTCTTTCTGTTGGAACATTACTGATCTCCTTGTGGGCGCAGTCGGCCCAAATGATGAAGGCCGATGCCGATTGCATCAAGACAATGGTGAAAAGTCGAGGTCTTGAATCGGACAGAGGCGGCCACGCTCGGAACCGCATCCAACTCGTTTTGAGAAAGGCGGCTACAAATACGACCGTACATAATGGGCTTGGGGACCTGCCGCTTCCACTCTTTGGGCTTGTACCCAAAGACCGGAACGTCTTTAGCGCCCTGCAAGGCCACACCAACAGCACCCACCACTCCCTCCAAGGCTTGGACGGCGCTGCGGGGGGCGGGTGAGCCGGGATACTGCTCGGGGGTCTCTATGGCAATATGGGTCGGGACGCCCGCCCCTGCCCAAACCACGTCACGAACAGCGGTGGACATCGCAAAGTACGCATCCGCCCCCTTGGCAGACTTGTCCAAACTCTTTACAGGCTGCGACCAGACAAGGGTGCCGTCGACAAAGCACGCAACCCCGCAAACCCGTATCCCCGGGTCTACGGACACGAGAAGGCCACCCCACGCTTCACTGTGGATCACGCCTCGGGAGGTGTTCATGCGGGCTCCCACACCAACAACCGCCCCGCCTCGTCTCGGACCGCCTCGGCATCCTTGTACCACCGCATCATAAGCGCAGGAGACGCTGTGGAGGGAACATCGGGGAGATACTCGGACATCGCCTCCACCATCACCTCCGAGAGACGCTCGGCGGCTTCTGGGGCAGTTCGTAGAGGAGCTTCGATGATGATCTCGTCATGGAGGAAAAGGCAGGGGCGCGCACCATACAGCGGCGAGGACGGAACCGAATAGCACTCCCGGGCAACCAGATAAAGGGCGCGCTTGCAGCCATCCGCGGTCAGACCTTGAAAAAATGTATTCGCAGCCGACGTTTTCCTCACGCCGCCCCGCACCCGGTTGGACCGCAACTGCAAGATGGGGTTCCCTCGACCGACCAAGGTGTCGATGATGGAAAAGTAGCGACGCATCTCAGGCCATTGGGCAAACCAGCCGTTTCGGATGCGATTGGCCTCGACCCTGCCCACGGACACCCCGTAACCTTCGGCATACGAAATGAAGGAATTGGCCGAGAGCATCCCCGGAAAACCGAAGTTGGCGGCTTTCGCCATCTGGCGAAGCTCTTTGAACCGGGGGTCGCCAGCCTCTTTCAAGACCAGCCCATCCTCATACGTTTTCTCCATCAGCATGGCGGCAAACGCGGCGTGTGGATCGAACTCGGGATCTGTTTGGTAACGGACGGCGAGACGGGACGACCCCACCAGATCAAGACAGACCTGGGCCAATGACCGTAGCTCGGCAGAATCATAATCACAGGAAACAAACACCCACGGCTCGCCGCCCACCTCCCTGGCGACAAAACATTCCCTCACCCCCCCCTTGCGGGGGGGATTTTGCGTGTTGGGGTCAAAGGCGCTGGTGCGGCCCGACTCCACCAATACGTTGAACCTGGGATGGAGGGGGCCGTCAACGCCCCGTTTGAGAGCGGGTACATAGGTGGTGAGGATCTTCCGAAGCTCGGACGCCTTGCCGTAGCGCACCAAGAGATCGTCGCCAGATTCGATGCAGGTCTTTTTCGACGTCGAGGTGCTGCCTTTTTCCGTAAGAGGGGGGGCGGCCCCACCAGCGGCATACGCAGCATCAACCCGGGCGCGCAAAGCGCCGAGGTCGACGGTGCCGGCAGGGCGCTTCAATCCGGCGTCCATCAACTCGGGATCGAGAGCGTCCAACTCCTCCTTGATGCCACGCTCCAGGGCAGCAACGGACACGCCATCGGTACGAAGGCCCCAACACTCCATGAGGCGGAGGGCAAAGGCCGCCCGGACCTGCTCATCCTCGTTGGCATAGACGCCCTCAAACCCACCCCAAAAAGAAGAAAGGCCGTTGGAGGCCACCTCGCGGATGCGCTTTTGCGCTACGGCACCGGCTTGGTTTTGAGACTGATAGACCTCAACGGCGTACCGCGCATCGGACAAGGCGTAGTCGTAAGCGGCTTTGGGCCACTCCGAAATGGGAACGTCATCAAGCTCCGCATAACGAAGCCGCCACGCGTCTTGAGCCTTCCCCGCCGAGATGTCTTCGCCAAGATGGCGGTCAACACACCCCGCCAACGAAAACCTCCCGACATTTTCATGCTCCAGCGCAACCTTGGAAAAGCGGTCCATCTCACCAAACGCATTGGTGAGCAGCATTTCCCTGATCAGGGTGTCCTTGATGCGGCCATCGTCCAAAGCCTGGAACACCAGGGGGGCCAAGGAAAAATCAGCCGCCAGCATCACCGAAAGATCAAAGGCCGCATTGTGGGCGACCAACACGACATCCAAATCGCGCAACCACCCCTCAAAACGGCGCAACCCATCGGCGGCGGACAGAACGCCCCCCTCGCCCGCGCTCCACCAAGAAACGCAAACGAGGGGGGGTGCCTGCCTACACCGCGCAATCAGATGGGTTTCGGTATCGAACCCAACGCGGCGCACTAGAACGGGGGGTCCTCGTAGTCGCCGTCATCAGCGGAAGCGCCGTTGGTGCTCCGGTCGCGGTGCTGGATGTCGGGGAGGTTGTCCGGGTCCGCCACCTTCTTGAAGGTGCAGCGGGTGAAGTCGTTACCCGCCCGGGTCTTCACATTGACCGCCGTGACCAAGATCAGGTTACCCGCCAGCGGGCTCATCCCACCATCGTCGCTCTCCGCACCCAAGCAGTATTGCACCACCTCGGAGTCCACCTCCTTCTCGGAGGCCCCCGTGATGCCGCAGATGGCCGCCTTGATGTTGGAAGCGGCCATGTCGGAACCAGCACCCCCCTTGAGAATCACCATCCAAGTGGCGAGGCTTCCCGGGGGGTGGGCATCGTGGTTGTCCGACCTGACGATCTCCGTCTCCAAGGCGGCATACGGATTGCCCTTGCGGTTTTCCCCGATCTTCCAGTCCTTGATCTCGACGATGAAACGCCCAGGGGAAAAATAATTGGACTGGATGGTGGCACGGGATGAAGCCACCTCGTCGGCAAAACCACCACGAACATAATTCCTAGCAAAATCGCTCATCTCTCGTCTCCTTGCTGCCTAACTCTCAAGGGCGTCACCCACCACGGACGCCGCCCCTCCAAACCCGGTCCTTGAGGCATAGCAAAGCCGTTGCCTCTGGCCGGTCGTGTCTTGTGTATAGCGGGCGTCCGACATGGCCCGCTGCATCGCCTCGTCAAATATGCGGTGCATATAAACGGTCCCCTCCACCACGTCCCTGGCCTGCCCGCTACGGTGAGTGCGCCCCAGCAGTTGCTCCATCGAGGAGCCGCTGGAAATGGGGTTGGTGAGAATCTGGTTTCCGTAAACTTGAAGGTTCTTTCCCGTCGAATGGGCAGAAACGGAAACGATGATCGGGCGAGGCTCCTTGATGGAGACAATCCGTTCAGAAGACTCGCTGCCCGCCCCAAATAGGTCCCACCCAGACAACTCGGAAAGCCGGTGAGCGAAGGCGAGGTGGGTGTACCACATCAGCGGCGCATCCTCCTGCTCCTCTGCCCACCGGAGCGTGTCCCGCACAAGGTAGTCATCTACCCAACGCGGCAGCGTTGGGGGCGACGCCTTGTGGCGGTGAGGTTTCCAACCCTCCCAAGCCTCGATGACGGCGTTGGGGACAGGGATGCCAAGCTCACAGGCACGAGCCAAAAGAATAGGAGAGTCGAGCCCCTCAACCGACCGCCGCAAGATTGCCTCGCGCACGACCTTGTGCCACTCGCGTCGGGCCATGAGCCAGTCGTAGTCCGGGGTGCCGTTCCAGGGGGGAGCGGACCAATCCCAATAATACCAAAAGCCGCAAATCAACTGCCGCTCTACACGGCTCTTGGCAAGAGCGTCCTCCAACTCCTCGCCATCAGGCGTCGTCCAAGTCTTGTCGACCTGATTCAAGACCTCCCGCAAATTGGCAGGAATGTTTGGGCGGCGGTGGTGAAGCACCAAGCTCGCCCCGACCCCCTGGTCGCTCGTCGCGACCACGCCAGGGGCAGACCGGAGCCGCTTTTGGAAAGCCGCCCGAGGGTCCTCGTTTCCAAACTTGTTGCACAGCTTGTGAATCCTGGCCATGTCCTGCGTAGAAGGTTCGTCACCTTCCAGCGCCGACTTCCACGACGACAGCAGGGAATACGATATGGGGAGAGGGCTCCCATCGCCCAACGCCCAACGGCTGATGTGGGCATAGTCACCAAGGCTGCGATTGGTCATCGTTCCCGACAGCGCCGCAAACTGACACTCGGGGTGCTCCCGCAGATAACGTCGGATGCGGCGGGTGCGGGTGGAGTCGGTGTACCGCAGCTTGTGGGCTTCGTCCGATATGATGAGATCGGGGCGGAGAATCCGAAGCATCCCGCTGCGGTTGGGGCTCGACAACTCCTCGTAGGAGCGAACGACAAGCCGCTTGGGAAGTTGGAAGTGCCGACCATAGAACTGCCAATCCTGAAAACACTGCTCCCGCATGGAAGCGGGAATGATCAAGAGCGGTCGTAGGGAATCGAGAACAAGGGGTAGCAAAAAAGCCACCAAGGTCTTGCCCCACCCGACGCCCACAGCAGCCAAAAGACCCCCCGCCGACGCAGCCTCCGCGAGACAGCGGCTTTGGACGCTCCGCAGAGTAAGCTCGCCTCCCGGCCGCTTTAGAGAGTCGGTGAAATCTTCGTAATCGGACTCATCGACAACCCGCAACGAGAGGATGCGCTCAATATCGGAAGGGGCGGCCTTGCGGGTCTGCTTGATCCGGTCGATGACGCTCTCGCCCGCCCCGTTGGCCTTGCGGTCAGGGCGGTCCGGTCCTTGGGTGAGGCGAGCGAGGGCGGCGGCGGCAGAAACCACCTCGCCCTTCCCTCCCACCGCATCGGAGATGGGTACGGGCACATCGCCGGACGGCTTTCGGGCCAGCGAGGAACGCCGCAGGCGGGCCAGCAGGTCGGAGTCGTCGCCCACTAAATCTTGTGGACTACGACGTCGGCGTTGGTGAAAAGCGTGGTGTAGCAGTGCTTCCCAAACGTATCGAAGGGGTCGATGTGCAGGTCCGTGACACCCTCGGGCCAACCGACGTTCTTGACCGTCGCCGCCAACAGGTGGAAGCCTTCATTGAACTGCAACATCGCCACATGGGCGACGCCCTTCTGCTTGCAGACGTCGGCCTCAATCTTGGCGATCCAATCCGAAAAGAAGGTCACGGAGTCGGCACCCTTCACGGGCATACACCCGACATAAAGAGTGCGGAGGGGAGCCACAGCCGTCTCGGCGGGCGACGGCACGTCCACCGACACCCCCGCATCGTCACGCCACTCCACAACCTCCTTGGCGGCGCGGGCGCTCTCTCGCAGCGCCCTGGCCTCATCCTCGCTGATGCCGCTAGCGGCGGCCACGCGCCGGTCATCCGCGATCTCCGCCTTGGTGCGGCGAGGACGCCGCGTCTTGGGCGCTTCCGGTTTGGGGGCGGGCTCCGTCTCAACCGAATCCTCGGAAGACGGTCCAGTATCGTAATCAAAAGTCAGGGCCGGGCCTGAATCTTCAACGGCCGCCTCGGGGGCATTGATGCCATCGCCAGCAGAAGCCGCAGGCTTCCCGTTGGGCGGGGGGGCGGGCTCGGTCTTCAAGCGGCTCTTGAACCTGTCCAGAACACTCGTCATGTCATTACCTCGTATGGTGTTGTTGTCTGTCGTCTCTAAAACGGGTGGAGACGGAAACGCCTCCTCGGAATCGTGGCAGCGCCCACGGAAGGGGCAGCCCCCATAGGACATGCACATGGAAAAGTCTTGAGGAACAGCGGCCTCGTCCCGACAGGCGGCCCCGGCCATCTCCTCCACAGTCTCACAGGTGGATCGCCAAGCATCGGCAATGGCCGACCGGGAAACCACAACGTCTACCGTCTGGGACCAGCGGCGCTTCTTGGTGCCATAGTAATGGTGAACAAGCCGCACCTCGTCAGCTTGGGGGGAGACAACCTCCAGGGCATAACGGCCATAGGAGGTCATCTGGACGTTGGTAGTCAACTGCTCGGGGGTCTTTAGCCACTTCTTGGCAGAGGCGGTCTTGTGGTCCCCCACCGTGGGAACATCGCCTCGGACGTCAAGGTAGTCGATCACGCCGACGAAGGGGACCAAGGCACCAGGGATGGACACCGATCCCTCGACACCAACCTCGCCGGGCGGCGGAAGCGCCCCAAGGCCGGAAGCGGCAATCTTCCCTTCTTCCGTGTCGGGGGGAGGGGTGCCATCGATCAAGTACCGCTCAAGGTGTTCATGGACCTTGGTGCCCAACGCCATAGCTGGCGTGGGGGGCGGCTTCATGCCGAGGATATAGTTGGTGTACCACTTGCGAGGGCACTCCCGGTACATCGCCACCTGGGTAGCGGAAACACGAGAGAACGCGCGCTTGCTGATGATCTCGCTCATTAGCTCTTACCCTTCAACAACTCGGACACGATGTCCGCTTTGGATGACGTCTCTTTGATCTCTCCCCCCTCCACAACCTCCAGGGGAGGAAGGTCAGGGTGGAACCAAACATACTCCAATCCGGCCGTCTTGCGAACCCTTTTCTTTCGCCACCCGCCCTGACGCAACAACGACCCCATCTCCCGCTGGATCTTACGGTCCTGCTTGTCGGGGTACAGGCCAAGCACATCCTCCAGGCACTCACGCAAGGTGAACTGCCGTTTGCGGGCCGCCCAATCAAGAAGGGGAGAAGACCGGCTGTCAGTGACGTAGAAGTCACCAGCGTCAGACTTGCGAAGCGCCTCCTCGCCATCGGTCAACCACCACTGGTTGCCCTCCCCCTTGTGAAGAAGCCTCGGGTCGCCGTCGTTGGTGTCGGTCTGCCACTGCCGAAAACAATGGACCGCCTCGCCAAGAAGCTGCTCCCGATTCTCAAATAACCACTGGTGGCGGTCGGTGCTCCCGCTGACCTCCACCGGCCAATAGCGGCGGCTTCCGGTCTCGTCGCCCAGGATCTCCTCGTTGTTGCCGGTGGCGACAAACACGGTGTGGCGAGGAAACTCCTCGCTGGCACGAAGATAGGGCGGCCGGAAGCGATCAAGCTGGCTGGACAAAAAGTTCTTGGTGGTCTCCTGGGAGGCGTTCAGGCCCTTGAGTTCCGCAAACTCATACAAAATGACCTGATGGATGTTCATAAAGGCGTCTTTGTTCCGCAGGTCGAGGGCGGTGTCCGCAAAAAGGTGATTGCCCACCAAGATGCGGCAGGCGGTGGACTTGCCAATGCCCTGCTCACCGATAAGGACGAGAACCTCGTCACGCTTGCAGCCGGGGACAAGAACACGAGCGGCCATACCGATAAGAAACCGGCGACCATAGGAGCGATAGAGCGCCGTATCGGCGGATCCCAGAGCACGGGTCAGCCATTGGTCTATACGAGGCTTGCCGTCCCATCCATCGTGGGCGGCCTCAAAGGCATCCATCACGGGGTTGCGGCCGTAACGCCGGGCGACCGCCCCGAGCGTCTGCCACAAGTCGTCTCTCTTTCCAATATGAATCCCGTAGAGCCGCCCCATTTCGATGGCGAGGTTGGTGACGTCGGCATCGACGACAGCGGTGTCCCCGATCATCAGGTTCTTGGAAAAGGAGTTGAACCAAAACCTCTCACGAAAACGGCTGTCGTTCTCCAGCACCGTCTCCAGATTGACGAGGTGGGAAAGCGGCTTTCCGCTCTGGGACACCTCCAGACGCGCCAAGACTTCTATGTTGGGGTCCACCCCTCCCTGGATGTCCACGTACCAACTGATGCGTCCCTGGTCATAATGCTCGTGGGCCTCTTGGCGGCACACGACATAGACATCCTCGTTGGGCTTGAGAACGACCCGCGCACAAATATCGTCAACCCCTTCCTCCACCGGGCAAAAGATGGGGTAGAACTGGTCATCGCCGTCGGAGTTCTTCGGCCCGCTGTCGAACCAATCAGAAAGAGAACCCTCCCAGCCAAGACCTTTGATGATGACGTCAGCGCCAATGCGGCCCGTCTGAAACATGCGGTTCTTGCGACCGCGCTTCTTGGGTCGTCCCTTTTTCTTCTTGGTGTTCCCTTCCGCCGCAGTCAGGCGGCGGCTCTGCTGTCCAGCGGCAGAGGAGTTGAGATCGGGCTCGGGGGCGCTGCCGGGGAAAATCTCACTCCACAGCTTTGAGGAAATCTGCTCTTTGAGAACACCGTAGGTAAGAGGGCCGCGAGGATCGCCGCCATCGCCGGAAAGGCTCTCCACCGCCTCATCAAAGCGGCGAGACATGAGCGAGACGTCAAAACGCTTGTTGGACGGCGAGCCGTGGCTGGCGTCCCGGGAGGCAATCTCCAAAAAAGCCTTGCGGGCCGATTCAGCAGAAGCCGGGCGAGCAGCGGCGATAAGGTTCTGCGCCAGAAAACGGCGCATCTCGTAACCCACAAACCCAGGATTGTCCCGCGCCCAACGAAACACCGGGTCGTTCTTGCAAAGCTCCAAGAGCTTGTCGGCACGAGCTTCGAATATCTCCTTGAGCACCCCCTTGCTCTTGGAGGCCCCGTTGGTGGGGCGGGGGGGTGGTATGGGGGAGGAAAGCCCCCACTCGTCCGCAACCTGGGACAAGTTCACCCGGCGGTCCGGGCTGACGTGCTCCAGCACCACCGGGACAGGGCGGCTTTTGTTCTTGAGGTGTTGGCTGCCCACCACACGGAGGATGCGGGTTCCGGCATCGACACACTTCGGGTCGGCCAGTTGGTAGCCCGCAAAGCCGTTGACCCTGGAGACAAGCTCTTTATTGACCCTGCGGGCAACGGCTATCTGGTCCTCGCCATACCCGTCCTCGTCGGACAACCAAAAATAACAGTGCCAGCCGCCACCGCTGCGGACCGCCGCCGTTATGGGGGGGATGCCGGTGCCCATCGTCGCCGCCCGCAGGGCTGGAACGATCTGCTCCGCCCACATGGCGTCGAGCATCGCCCCGAGCAGGGCGACGGGAGAGGCGAGGACGGCGGCCTCCGCATCGGCCTCGTCCATCGCTTGTTGGTGGGCCACAAAGACCTTGAGATCGAAGTCCAAGACCAGGGCGGCGGCACGGTGGAGCAACCCCAACTTATGGTGGTCCGCCCCCACGGGGAACAGGCCCGTCGTGACGTACTGCTGGCCGTCAATGTTGCGGGTGGCGTATTCGTAGCCGTCGTCAGGAGCCGGTAGTTGGGGGTGGTGTGGGGGTCCCGGGCTCATGGACTGTCTGTCGCTTGCATCTTGAATCCTCCAACGATTCTGCGACCGGAAGCCCGGAGGCCCGTTGGAGACGGTCTTGACCGCCTCCGAGCATCCGGGTCGCATGGTCGATAACCAACTCGGGCCGTCACCCGAGCATCGCAGACGTTATCAGGACTAACACCCCCGTCAAGGAAAAAAACAGGGGTCAATGATGGCGGGGGGTTAGGTCCCCTTCCGTGTCAGGGGGTCAGGGGCGGTTGGCGATGTGGCGCAGCAGAAGCCCAGCCCCGACCACCGGAAGAAGGTACATGCTGGCGGTCTTGACGTGGTACGTCAACGGCAACTTCGCCCCGGGAATCGTGCCAACGGTCTTGGCGTCGAGCCGCCCCGTCACGGGGAGGCCGTTCTTGGACTGGTACATCGCTACCCACGAGGCCAGCTTGGGATCGCCGCACCCAAGAGGCGTGCCTGCCGCACGGAAGGGATCAAGCCACACAGTCAGGTGTGCGTCCTGATCGCCAGGAATCCAGAACACCGAAGCCTTGGGATAGACTTCCTCGATGGTCGTCTCAAACTCGCCCCACCGCACCCGGGTCCCCACGGACACCCCGAAGTTCGCACCCTGGTCAATGGTGACGCGCTTGCGTTCGCCCACCTTCCCCATGATGCCGACGGCGGTGGCGCTGACAACGGGAGCCGGTCCCCAGGTCAGGTAGGGGGGTCCTGCGACGTAGGAGATCATCCCTCGCCAGCCAAGCGACTTGCAGTTGAGGCGGTTCCATTCCGCCGCTTTTACGATGTCAGCCATCTATGCCACCTGCGCTTCAACCAAAGTCCCCCAGCCACGGTCCCGGCCGCCAGCGCCAACGTCAGGAGCGGGCGCGTGCGGGCGGAGTGACCCAGCCGCCGACCGAAATCACCGGCCAAGTCCCCACGCGTCCTCGTCGAACTGACGAGCGGCTCTTGGCCTCACCCGCGTAAGGGAGGATTGCGAAAGGGCTGCATCAGTGATTCCTGGCCCAATCGCACTTCGCTTTCTTGGCGATGAACACGGCCCTTTTTGCGACTTGAGGGCGCTTGCGAGCACCGCGACCGCCACGCGCCGCCGTGTAGGCGGCCTGGAGCCCAGAGCAATCAATGGCGCAGCCCGGGGCCTTGGGCGCACGCCGCCCCTTCGCCGGGACCTTGACGCAGATGGGGTAGCCCAGAGTCTTGGGCACCAGAAAGCAGCGGGCACGCCCGCACAACTCGGCGGTCATCTCGCGATCGGTGCGTAGCTTGGGAGCCCGCCGCGACCATCCTTTCCGGTCCCTGATGACAGGGCCGTACTTTGTCCGGGTTCGGGCGGGGGCTAGGCGGCCCAGGTCAGAATCCAAGACTTTCTCCCACATAAAAGTTCTCCTACCTTTCTTCCGCCACAACCATGACATCCGAGGAGGGATTGAAGATCACCAACCCCTCTGCCGGATTATCGCTGATGACTCCCTCGTATCCCAATTCTTCAACCTCAAATGTGATGGCGGCGGCGTACATGGGATCGTCCGAGTATTCCCAGGGCTGAAACCCCATAGACCTCTTTATGTCCGCCACCTCGTCGCTACTGTAGTCCAGCAGATTCAGGTCGGGCGGTATGCTGTATGTGTAAATGGGGCCGCCCTGGGCATAAGCCTTCGCCATTCCTTTCCGCCACGTCAGGTAAAGGCCCCGGCCGAGCGCCCCCCACCCGAGCCCGGTTACTCCCGGCGGCACCCCCCGATAGAAAAGACCGTCCTGTCGGGAGTGGAGCGGCGCATACCAGTCGGCCCTACTCATCCATCAAGCCCCGCTCCTGCCAACGCATCTTGGCCGTGTAGTGTTTGCCAGGGTTGGTGGAGGGGGCGGCAGACAATGGCAGGCCCGCGCACTTCTTGGACGCCGCCACATCATCCTTCTTTCCGTCCCAACACAACGGAACCCAACGCTTGGGACGAGAGGTCCACGTCCACTTGTACCGGCCGCCGCTTGCCATAGCATGAGATTGTCCTCGCTGGGCGGCTACCCGGTCAAGATTGGCTGGCTTTCGGGGGGGTGGACGCGTACCATCGTGACCCAACGTCGGAGCCCCGGATAGGGCTCAAGGAGGATACATGCGCGAGAGCGCCCAAGACCGCCCAGACCTTCCCTTCACTTCCAAAGACTGGCCCGTAACAACGGCGCAAAAACGTATCGTCACCTTCCGGGGCGGCGTCGCGTCCGTCGAGGCGACAGCAGGATCGGGGAAGACCCGCACCATCATCTACACGGCCCTCGACCACCTCGCTGACGGCGTGGATGGTCGGGCGATCCTGCTGCTGGCCTACAACAAGGCAGCCGCAACCGAAATGCAGCAAAGGATTATTGCCTGGGCACCGCCACAGCTAAAGGAGGCTGCGAGAACGGTCCAGATCAACACATTCCACGCATATTGCCTGCGGTTGCTCGCCAAAGCGGACATCAGGCTCACCATCCTTTCCGATCGCGAAGCGAAAAACGCAATAGGCGACATCCTCCGGTCGAGGGACGACTACGACTCGGATCCGGGCGACACCCTGGCCCGCATCTGCCTCATCCGAGAAACCAATCCAGAACTGCCGGTGAGGGAGTGGGCGGCCCAATGCGGAGTGTCGCCACAGCTTACCTACACCGCCCAGGCATACATCAACCGCTTGAGGGACGACCGGCTCATGGACTTCACTCGGATGCAGGAGGGGGCGTTGAGCCTCCTCAACCGCAACGAGGACTTCCGCCACCGCATCTCCGACGGACTTGCGCTGGCGGTTGTCGACGAAGCACAAGACCTCAACCCGCTGCGATGCGCCATCTGGGAACGGCTGACACGCAACGCCACGACCACGCTGTTGGCGGGAGACAGCCGCCAGTCGGTGTATGGATTCTGCGGAGCCGTGCCGGAAATCTTCCTGGGGTGGCAGGACCGGGGCCGCCTGTTTTCGCTAGGAGAAAACTTCCGTTCCGTACCAAGCATCATTAGCGCAGGAAACGCAATTTTAGGAGAGGAAGTCGGAACCCCGGTCAGAACAGACGATCATCCTGTGGTGTTTATCAGAGAGGTCGACGCCGTGTCCGAATCAGAGAAGGTGGCGGGCGTCGTCGCAGGGTGGCTGGAAGAAGGAACCAAACCACAAGACATCGCCATCCTATACCGCACACGGGCGGTCAGTGCGGACTTGCAGATCGCCTTGTGTGGAAAGCGGGTTCCCTACATCGTGCGGGGAGGGGCCGGGTTCTATGGGAGAAGGGCGGTGATGGAGGCCCTGGCCCATCTGGAAGCGGCGCTGAAACCAAGCGTGGACGCTGTGGACAGGGCCTCAAGGACCCCATCCAGATACCTCGGGGTCGCCTTTAGGCAGACAATGAGGAAGGCGGCAAGTGCAACGAAGGGAGATTTCCTGAACCCGGACCTGTACCCGACGGGGGCCATGCGGCGGGGCGTGGCGATGCTGCGAGGCCATCTGCGTGACGTGCGTGAGGCGCTGGCGGGTGGGGACGTGGTGGAGGGGCTACAGGCGGTCTATGGGCTCATCGGAGCGAAGGGGCGCAGGTTCGACATGAGTGGTCCTAGCACCCAACTGGAGGAGCGCCAGGAACAACTGGCGGCGCTGCTGACCATCGCCACAAGGTTCGACTCCGCACAAGAGCTAATCAACGCAGCCAAGGCAGCCCGGTCCAACGAGGCAACGGACAACAAGGTGAAGCAGGCGGTCACGTTGTCAACCGCACACAGCGTGAAGGGGGCGGAGTGGCGGCGGGTGGTTGTGGTGGCGATGACCGAGGGGCTGTGGCCGCACTGGAAAAGCGTCGAGGAGGGAACCCAAGACGAGGAACGACGGCTGGCCTTCGTCGCTGTGACGAGAGCAAAGGACAGGCTGGTGATCACCCACCGCAAGATCCACCGGAACGAGGCGGCAGCGCCCTCCCCCTATGCCCTGGCGGCCATAGGCGAGACGCTGCTGCCCCCTACCCAATGGCCGCAGGTTGAAAGCTGGACCAAGTGGATCGAGGGCGGCTGTCCGACCGGGGGCACCCCGCTGGCGCGCCGGGGGAGGTAAGGTCTGAAAAACCAAGATGTTCCCCTATGTTCCCCCAATGTTCCCCTAAAGTGACGTGCTAGGGGAACAGGTATTTGGTAAACGAATACAACAACTTGCCAAATGTGTTCCCCTTGTTCCCCCAAAATCAGACTATATACACAAGAAGAAGAAATAAGATGGGGGGTGTTTGGGGGTAAATAAGTAGGTTTCCTTAGGGTAATAGGGCCGAAAAGTAGGGGAACAGGGGAACACTTTGTCGTAAGTTCCTGATGTTGTTTGGGGTTTACCTGTTCCCCATAGGGTTGCTCTTGGGGGAACATGGGGGAACATAGGGGAACATGGGGAACACCGCCGCCCGGTTCGCTTCACCTCCTTGCACATCCCTGCGCCGTCTGTCGCCTGATTGCGTGTGTGTTCGGGGTTGCGCTTGGGTGTTGGCGGCCCTATCATCGAGCCACTGTGTCTAGGTGGAGACCCCCCATGACCATCGGTGCTCGCGTCAGGTCCCTTCGTGAGAAGCGCGGATACACCCGCTCGACCCTTTGCCGGGCCGCTGGCATCAACGCCGCCTCTCTGCGGGTGATGGAGTGCGGCCATTATCGACCAAGCGTGCCTGTCGTCGCCAACCTTCTTCGTGCTCTGCGCGCCACCGAGAAGGAGATGTATTGGGTGTTGGATGGCGGCGCTCCTCCCCGCAGCGCGTTGACTGCCGACGCCTGACGGAGTGGACGACCTCTATCGGATCTTCATAGATCGTTTCTTTCGGCGGGCAGACCTCTACCGAGAGGGCGGCGCAGGCGATCCGGTCGCCCTTGTGCTCCCCCGCTGGTGCCTCCACGCATTTGCAAGCCGCCCCGCCTTGATGGAGTCCTCCTTTTGCCCGTTCGATGCGGCAGGTGAGCCACAGGGTGCGTTCCTGGGCCTTCCCATCGTCGGGGTGGGGGACGACATCGAGTTCATCGGCCCGGGGGACGACCGGCTCCAGGGACGACAGGTCCGGGTCCGTACCGAGCCGTGGCCCTGGAGCAGCGTGAAGTGCGGGCTGGAAAACTTGAGTGGTCGGTAGGGAGGCGTATCAGAATCGGTAGTTGAAGGTTTTGGTGGGGACGCTATCTTTCCTGCCATGCCGATGAAGCGGAACAGCAGCAAGAAGAAGCGAGCCGTCACCCCCAAGGCGCTTCCCGCCCCTGTCGTGGAAGATGGCGGTGACGAAAGCAAGCCGCCCTTGTACCTGTGCGAGCGCAACGGCTTCCTGGCGACTTACGTTCACGAGACCGCCCGCGTCTGCGACGCCTCGTCCCATCACCAACTCATGGCCGCCCTGTCGTTGTTTTCGGTTGGCGTGGGCGGGCTCGACAGTTCATGTTGGGGCAGCCGCACCATCACGCCCCTGTTCCACCCCCTGCTGGTCGGCCCGTCCGGTTCGCATAAACGAGAAGTGGTGAGGACGGCCGCTCGATTTGCCTCCCAACACCTGAGCGTCGGTGTCGTTCATGTGAGTCCCCGGTGGTCCGCGGACCGTCTCATGTCTGAAATGCGGGATGTTGGGCGCTGCCTGTTGGCGATTCCTGATCTGGAGTTCTTTTCACCGTCCCAGAACCCGGGCATGGCTGCTTTTTTACTTGAGATATTGACCGGCAAGCACCCGGAGTTGCCCTACTGTTCGGTGTTGGCCGCCGCCAGCCCCGGGTTTTTGTTGGATCTGTGCAAGGACGGGCACATCGGCAGGCTGATGGCGGCGCGGTTTTTCGTGTTCTACGGCAAACCGGATAAGTCAGACAGCCGACCCGGGGTGGCGGTCAGTTGGGCCGTTCATGAGTTGGCGCAGTTCTACAAGGATCGCATGGACGTAATCTCGTCCTATCGCCGTTTACCCTATTTTGATGAGACGGCCAGCTATTTTGCCGCTCCCGCGGCCACCTATCTTCCTGCGCTGCTACCGGGTTTTGACTTGGTGGATAGCGGTTTTCGGAACGGGTGGCTCGCCAGATGGCAACGCAACGTCCATATCCTGTCCCTTCTGCTCACCCTGGACGACATAGGGTCCAGGGGGGGCGAGTTTGACTTGGGGGCCATCTCCCCCGACGCGGTTTTCAGGGCGTCCCGCATAGAAAGGTTGGCGACCGGATTGCTTGGGGACTGCTGGGAAGACGCTCTGAAAGGGGCGGTGGCCGCCCAGGACGCCATCGACCGCCAAGAGGGCTATTCCCAGGAGTACGGGATGCTTTTGCGCCAGGAAGACCGGCCGCCCGACTCCAGAACCGATCCGGCGGAGGAGTGGTATGTGGACGAGTACGGCCGGATAAAGGCCAGAGAGGATGAATACGACCGTAACGCGATTGTGAAGGAGCGTATGTTGCGATAGTTTGCTTTTTTTGAAGGCTTCATGGGACCGGGATTGTAACCCGGACTAAACGTCAGAAAGCGGGACGGCATGTCAGACGATCATACCAGTGGTTCAAGAAAACCTAACCCTTCTCGTGAAGGTGTTTCCACCCGAGACGACGACGGTGCGAGGGTAAAACGGCACGGTAGCGACTTTGTGGGGGGTCTCCCCCGCACCAGCCAAATCACGAGGACTTCGGAAATGCCTCGTCGCCCCTGTACTGCCTGTCGATATTTCAGTTACGACAAAGGGCAGGCTTTTATGGACTATGAGGGCATCGCGCAGGTTCCAAACAAAGAGGGCGGTTTTTTGAAAATCGCCAACACCCCTCTTTTCGAACATCATGCTGATGGCGGAGCTTACGATTCGCGGGAGTACGGCACATGCACAGCCAATCGTCGAAACCCTCAACTGACCCATCGTTTCTGCACATGCGACAAGTGGCGGGGGGTGGGAAAGCTGTGACAGAACAGGAGAAGCAGGTTGCCGGGGCCGCCATCTCCCGGTGTATCCCGCCCCGTCTCTCTCGTCATTGTCGTGTGATCTACAACAAGGCGACGGCGGACAAAGGGGAGCGGTGGGTTTCGTGTGTGGTCTCATTTCCTCTCGGCAAGCTCAACTGCCGCGTGAGGTTGAGCGGCACTCCTTTGGTCGAGATGCTTCCCGTCTCGTCTTGACGGAACCGTTATCCCGTGGCAGCTTCGCCCCCTCACCGGAGGAAAGATGACCTATCGAGAGTTCGTGCAGAAGATCGCAGACAACACCGGGCACTCCCAGGAGGACGTAAAGCGTATTATTGCGTCCGCCACGGATGGCATCGTCTCCCTTTCCCGCGAGGGAGAGAGGGTGCGCCTTCCCGGCCTGGGTACCTTCTCAAAGCGCCACCGCAAGGCACGAATGGGCAGGAACCCCCAGAACGGTCAGACCATCCCGATCCCCGCCCGCGACACCCTGGTCTTCAAGGTGTCGAGTTCAGTTTCGTTGTAGGACTCCATGCTTCTGGAGCTATACGAACCGGCCTTCGACATCACGTTGAGTCAATCGCCCTACCCGGTGATGGTGGCGTTCGTTTCCGAGCACTGTCCCCATTGTGTTCGGATCAAGCCGGTCATGGCGGCCCTTGACGAGCGGTATCGCAACAAGGTCAACACCTGGGTCGTCAACGTGGAGACCGCTCAGGGTCTTGGGACGCTGTATGCCAATGACGGTGTTCCTGTGCTGATGGGGTTTTTGAGAGGGAAGCCGGTCTGGCGGCAGGTTGGAGCCCCGGACCCGGAGACCCTCGGCAAGATGTATGCTGATTTGGCGGCGAAAGGGGCCGAGCCGGGCTGGTCGTCATTTCCTTGATGCCCGAATCACTTGACCTTCTTCAATATGCTTTGCTGGTGACAGGGATTCAATACCTGTTGGGCGAAGCTGAAATCCTCAACCTCCCGCGCAACCTGTTGCCCAATTTCTTTTGGAAGCTGGTTCGTTGCCCCGCGTGCTGCGGGTTTTGGTTGGGGGTGGGCTCTGCCGCCTTGGGCTACGCGCCCGTTTCCTCGCCTTCCCCTATCGCGAGGTGCTTATTGGGTGGGGTGATTACCCTTGTGCTAACATCCGTGGGGCGCTCGCTGATGAACGTCGGTTGGGTGCTTGGTGACTATGACGCACCCGAAGGGTCCGATGGCGGATGACGCATACGAGGGCATGGGAGACAAGGGGCATTGGCTATGCCTCACAGACGCGAGCGAGAAGGCCGATCCGATCTGCGTTCAGGTGCCTCCTGGCGCGATCTCCCGCGTGAAAGACACTCTCCGTTCCTTTCGGGGGCGCGTGCCCCGCTCGCGAGGCGTCTCGGGCCTGCCCGCTTCCCTCGTCGCGGTCCTCGCAGGCGCGTACGAACCTAGAAGCTAGCTCGTGTAGCTTTCGACCTAGAGTCTAGGGTGACGCACGCAATTTATTGCCACCCTTGAGATTTATTTCACAGCTAGAAAAGCTAGGAATATCAGGCATTTAGCTAGATTACTGGACATTTGTTCAGTGTCACCCAAGGCTAGGATCTAGCTCGGTCTAGGTCTAGCCCCCCTAGCATTGTAGCTTCCCCCATACTATACATTTGTTCAGTATTTCTAAAAATCCCCAGTGATTCTAGGGGTTTACGCCCTCTTGGCACCGAACTTGGAGTAAGAAGTATCAGATGCCAGAAGTGTATCTACGGGTCCCTATATATATCTAGGTCCCCGTGGTCCCGTGTCCGCATCCCCTTGGCGTCTGGGGCCGGACGATTCCACCATTGGAGGTGACTCATGGCTCGCAAGGCCACCAATTCCCCCGCCCGCAAGGGCACCCGCAAGTCCACCCGCGCCCGTCGCAAGAAGGCGACCCCGGTGCAGATGGTCGCCATCCTGCTCAACCACATCCTCGCCCACAGGGGCGAGCAGACGTCCACGCCCGATCGGGTCCGCACGGACAAGGCGGGCAAGGAGCGCACGCTGCCGAACAGCACGGAGAGCACCGATGCTGACGGCAACGTCCACGAGCACCCGCACTCGCACGGCGAGTGGACGGGCACGCTGGCCGCGGTGCTCCGCACGCCGGGCTTCGCCCACCTGCTCGACGACGACGCCGAGTTCCCGGCCTACGCCCTGATCGTGCAGGCGATCGACGAGGGGCTCATCGAGGGTCGGCTGTGGGAGGCGCAGGACGGGACGATTCGCTCCGGCAAGGTCGTGTACGCCAAGGGGCACGCTCCCGCTGCCCGGACGCGGGAGAACGCCCGTGCCGCGAACCTCGCTGCGGGGATCGAGGCTGCGGTGCAGAAGCGCTACACATACTAGCGCCAGCGCCCTCGGGCGCATACACCCACCCCCCAGGCGGGGCGGGGGCTTCGGCCCCTGCTCCGCCTTTCTTTTTGCCCGCAGATGACCGCCATCTGCTGGCACAAAGGAAGGCGGAATCAACCATCACGAGAGAGGTGACATCATGGCAGCGAATACCATCAAAGTTGCGCTCGACGACCTGCTTGGCGGGTTCTACGAGCCCGAGCCCGCGGCCGAGCCCGCGGTGCTCGTCGATCCCGAGCCCGAGCCCGAGCCCGAGCCCGATCCCGAGCCCGAGCCCGCCCCCAAGGCCAAGGCGAAGCCCTCCTCGGCGTCCGCGCAGGCGGGCTACGAGGCCGTGGGCGCGGCTGCGAAGGCGCGCCGGAGCGCGCTCACCGACCTGGGCGCTGTCCAGGCTTCGGCCCTGGCCGATGGCGCGTGGGCGTTCTCGCTCGGCGGGAGCGTCTGCAAGCGCCTCGGCGCGATGCAGTCGAAGACGGGCGAGGCGACCATCTCGGTCGGCTACCTGTCCGCGAACGGGCACATCAGCGGGGGCAGCGACTACGGCATCCGGCGCGATGCCCTGTTGTTCCCCGTCAGCGAGCGCATGGCCCGTGCCCTCGCGGTCGCCTTCGACCGCGAGTCCCGCGGCGTGCGAGACCACAACGATCACCTGCTGGACATGGTGTCCGGCAAGCTGGCGGGGCCGGGCAAGCGGAGGCGCAAGACGCGCTCCGAGGCCCGGGTCCAGAACGAGGGCGCTGATGCGCCCGTGGACGATGCGCCCGAGGAGGCGCAGGAGGTGGACATGGCGCGAGCCAAGAAGCAGCGGAAGCCCGTTGAGCCCGAATACTACGACGAGGACGAGTACGACGAGGACGAGTTCTACGACGAGGACGAGGACGAGTTCTACGACGAGGACGAGGACGACGACGAGCCCGAGCCCGAGCCCAAGCCCAAGCGCAAGGCCAAGGCCAAGGCCAAGGCCAAGGCGAAGCCCAAGGCGAAGGCCAAGGCGAAGCCCAAGGCGAAGGCCAAGGCGAAGCCCGTCGAGGTCGACGAGGTCGACGAGGACGACGACATCGACGCCGACGAGTACGAGGACCGAGAGGGCTTCGAAGTGCTGTTCCGCAAGGGCAGCCGAGGCCGGTTCTCGCGTGTGTGGATGAGCCCGGATGGTCCCCAGGACCCCGAGGGCAAGGGCAAGAAGGCTCCCTGGGGCCTCATCCGCAAGGAGGCTCACGCCATCGCCAAGGGCATGAAGCGCAAGGCGAGCAAGACGGGCGTGCAGTGCATCCGGGTGATGGACTTCAACGGGGACCTCGACAAGACGTTCCTCGACCCGGAGGACGATTGACCGGGTAGCCCTGCTCGTCGAGGCCCGGCTTGACGCCGAGCCTCTCGGCGCTCGTGCCCGCGGTGGCAAGCGTCGCGGCGTGGACAAGCGCGTCCGAGGCAGCATCACGCCGACGGGCAGGGTACGTGAGCCCCGGGCCACGGAGGATCTCTCCGCTGGCCCGGGGCCTCGCGTTTTCGTGTGGCACTCGCCTGACGATCCCGAGCCCCCCAAGGTGGTTCGGCGCAAGCGTGGGAAGCGCGCCAAGCGCGCTCAGGCGTTGACGTTCAACATGGGTCCGCTGTTGGAGCGAGCCCTCAGCAAAGACGGAGGTGACAAGTGAATATCGATCGTAGCAAGCTCAAGACCATCAAGTGCGACGGGTGCGACGCGGACCACGAGGTCGTCAGCATCGACCTGCCCCCGATGATGCTGGAGTTCATCATGAACACAGCCTGTCGGGACTCGTTCCTGCTCGCCCTGGAGTCGGGCGACGCGGACAAGGCCGAGTTGGCGCTCGGCGTGGTCTTGTGGCTCGCGGAGGAGTCCGGGGACGACGCGTTGGCGGACCAGTTCGCCAACATGGTGAACGCGCTCTCGTCCTCCCAGGGGCTCCTCGGTCGCGTCATGTCGTTGGTGCAGGATCACCCGGACGAGGTGCGCGCCCCCGCCATCGACGAGAAGGACCTCAACTAGCTGTTTGCGTGCCGACGCTTCTGTCGGTTCGTATCTTGGCCCCCTGGATTCGCATGGTCCAGGGGGCTTTCTTTTGCCAGGAGTATGCCATGCAGGTTCGACTGTTTCAGTTCATGAAGCCCTCTCGCACGCTGTCCGTGGACGCGGGCACCAACCTCGCCTCCCTGCTGGAAGCCAACGGCATCGACTTCGCGTCGTTGCTGGCGACCGGCCAGATGGCGATCCGCGTCAACAACGAGAGCGTGGAGGACCCCACCAACCGGCTCCTCAACGAGAACGACGTGGTGCAGGTTACCAAGAACATCGAAGGAGGTGTCCTCATCCCCTAGTTCGGACCCCACATACCCGGGCCGACGTGCCCCCGATCTCTTGCCCCCGGGCGGGAGGTCGGGGGCTTTTTTTGTCGTCGTTTCCGCGCTGATCCCTGGCCCCATGTCACCTCCGCTCGCTCCTTCCACGCTGCGAGTCTTTGGGGGGCCGGGGGTCAGCGTTGAGTCGATGACCCACAACCATCACAACGAGGTGACAGCAATGAACGCCGACGTCGCAACAGAGGTGCTGGGAAGGACAGTTCGCACCCGGACCGGACTCCCCCGGAGGTCCAGGGTCCCGCTGACCAGCGCGGACCCCTTCACCATTAGCTTTTCCCATCCCGGTTTTCCCACGGACACTGATTTTGTCCGGTTTTCCGCGGACGGGCAGTGGCACACGTTCCGCCCTGTCGACGCTTCGGACCAAGAGGGCTGGACCTTCCGTATCGGCCATGTCCCTGTCGCCCTCCTCCACCCCCACGCCCTCACTGTCCTCTCCCGGGAGAGCGAGCACATTTGGCGAAAGGTGGTCATTCCCATCCTTGCCTGGGTCGGTGGTCACGATCCCCAACCCCCCGTGCTGCCCGGTGACGTGGTTTCGATCGAGGATCGCTTTGTGGGGTTCGTTGACGAACAGCGCGCTCGTCAGATTGAGCGGATTCGCACCAACATCGCTGCCGATGGGGAGCGTATCGAGACCCAGGAATCCACCCTCCGCAGCCTTCGTCGCGAGGTGGAGGATGGCACCGCCACGGTCTATCGCCTCCGGGCTCGCGTGGACGCTTCGAAGGCCCGCCTCGCCAGCGCGGAGGCTTTGGATGGCGCTGCGCTGCTCACCAGCGTCCGCTCCGGGCTCCGCGAGAATCTCACCATGCGCTTCGGCGTCATCGAGTCCCTGGCGCTTGAGCACTCCTCCCGTTCCGACAGGATCGAAGTGGTGGCCCGTACCGCAGCCTTCAAGTTGTCCACGACGGGGACCGGCCCCGACAACCCCTTCGATCCGGCGACCAAGGCCCCAAGGGACGGGGGTGACGTCACCCTCGGCCCCTATGAGATCCGGCTGCACTGGTCGACCGACCATTGTTGGGAGGCAAGCGTTCGGGGGGATTGTTGGGACATGAGGAACGATTACATTCACCCCCATGTCAACGGGGATTCGTTCTGCTTTGGGAGCATCGCTGACGATGCCAATGTGGCACGGGCGAATCCCGATCCCCTTATGTACCTCTCGTGCATTGAGACTCTGTTGACGAGCTACAACGACCGGGATCCATACCGCAGACTGCATTTGTGGGTGGGCTGCGACTGTGGCTGCAACTACTATTGCGATCGTTGCGAGGGCTGGGCCTGCGAGTGCCCTTGTTGGTCTTGTTCGTCTTGTAACGAACGCCACGACCCATACGATTCGGCCCCTTGCGACTACTGCGAATACTGCACGGATGGTTGCTGTGAGTGCCTTCGCTGCGACTCGTGCAACGAGGTCGTAGATACGACGTGCCCTGACGAGTGCCGAGGATCCTGTTGCTGTAATTGCGACCGATGCTCGTCCTGCGAGTGCGTGATGATGGAGGACGACGAGCAGTGCTCCGAGTGTAGCCGCGGGCTGGGGTGCTGCGGACACACCGACGATTGTGACAACCACCCCGACAACACAGAGGGAGAGTGAAGATGGGCAAGAAGAAGAAGAAGAACAAGGGCCACAAGGCTCAGCAAACAACGAAGGTCGCTGCTGTGCAGCCCCGCAAGGCCCCGGCCGAGGTGATCACGACGTTGCCCCGTTGGGCGAGTCGCAAGAAGCCGGAGACGATCCCCACCTATCGCGTGGAGTTCTCGGAGAAGGCGTGGCGAGCCATGTGGCGCTTTGTCGACCTTGCTGCCCCGGACGAGGTGTCCGGCCTTGGTCTGGTGGAACGTGTGGGCGACTTCGGCCTGCACGTCGAGGAGATTTTCCTGCTCGATCAGGTGTCCTCGGCAGCGACCACCGAGCTTGACGCCACGGACATCGCCAACCTGCAAGGCGACCTCATCGGGCAGAACCGGGTGGACGACGCCGATCGCATCCTGCTCTGGTGGCACTCTCACGGCAACATGGAGTCGTTCTGGTCGGGCACCGACGTCTCCACCATCGAGCAGTTGCAGGCCGAGCCTTACCTGCTGTCCGTGGTGGTCAACAAGAAGCGGGAATACATGGCTCGTGTCGATATGTGGGAGCCCCTGCGAGTGACCATCCAGGCCAGCATCCATCAGGAGATCGGCTTCGACGAGGGGGAGCAGGACGCGCTGGACGCGCTGTTCTTGGAGAAGTACAAGTTTCAGGCCCCCGTCCGCGTCGCCTATCCGACCACCAGCACCTTCGGGAGCACCGGGGGCGTGGGCTACGGATACGGCCGAGTCTACGGTGGTGGTTCCGGGTACTCGACGTTCGACAGCGCCGATGCCGATTGGGGGCTTACGGCGCAGGACAGCACTCTGAACATCGTTGGCGCTTCCTCCTCCGCTGCCTCCTTTTCCTTTGGGGAGGATCTCGACGACTGGACCCCCGTGATCGGAATCCGTCCCGCGGTTTCGTCCCTCACGGACAGTCTGTTCAAGGCCCGGAGCTTTAGCCCGGCGATGGCAGATGTGGTCTCGCTGACCCTGGACCATGCCTTGGACCTCGGGGTGATTGACCTTGCCGATCTGTCCAAGGTGTCCCGCACGATCGTCCGTGTGCTGGAGGAGGAGGACGATCCTTCCGAGTTGGCGACGTGTCCCGGCCTTTGCGACGTGCTCGTCACTCAGGTCGCGGACTACGCCGAGGAGGCGAAGGTCGACGATGGCAGCGAGGTGATCGGTTGGTGGGCGCTCCTGACCTGCTCGGAGGTGGAGTGATGAAGGTCCGCTTGTTCCGGTTTATGAAGCCTGCCCAAACGATCGAGGTGGAGCCCGGCACGACGCTGCTCGCCTTTCTGCCCACCCTGGGGCTGGACCCTTCGGTGTGGTGGTCGGCCAAGCTCAATCCCTGGGGTGGGGTGTTTAGCTATTGCATTGATGATGGTTGGGTCCCGAACCACACCCTCGATGAGAGCGTGACCGAGATTCGGGTCCAACCACACGTTTTTGGCTCTTGAACACACATTTTTTGGAGGTGAAGTGATGACGAGACGAATCCGACAGCAAGACATTCTCCCCGAGGAGACGCTCCTCGGGCGCAACGTGCATGTGGTGGGCTGCGGGGCCATCGGCTCCTTCGTGGCCCTGTCCGTGGGCAAGATGGCAGGCCCCGACGTCAACCTGTTCCTGTACGACGACGACGAGGTGAGCGAGGAGAACCTCGCGGTGCAGTTCTATCGCACCTCGGACATCGGGCGGAACAAGGCCGAGGCGTTGTCCGAGATCATCCAGGCGTTCGACGGACCCGTCCCCATCGTGGAGGCTCGTCGCATCGGCAAGGACGACCACCTGGGTGGCATCGTGCTGGCCTGCACGGACACGATCTCGTCCCGTTCCGACATCTTCGACGCTGCCTATCGGGGTGGCGCTCGGGTGCTGGTCGATGGTCGCATGGGGTCCGAGTTCATCAAGGTGCTGTCCTGCGACTTCGACAACGAGGACGAGGTGGCGTTCTACCGCAAGTCCCTGATGGGCTCCCCGTACCGTGAGCCCTGCACTGCCAAGGCGATCATCTACACCGTGAACCTCGCTGCGGGGATCGTGGTGTCCACGCTCAAGCAGTGGCTCACCGGGGTCGATCGTCCGGCAGAGTTCACCCTGGACGCAAGGCACCTTTACCCCAACGTCCTTGACCCCATCGCGCCCAGCGCGGAGGAGGCAGCGTGAGTGGCATGGATTTGTACCGGGCCATCCATGAGGCATGGGCGAGCCATGCCCAGAGCGTCCTGGGTTACCCGGTGACTATCGTTGACGTCCCGCCGGAGAATCTCCTCCCGGGCGAGCCAGTCTCCAATGGGCTTGTCGTCTACGTCCCCGGGATGACCATCGGAAGAATCGGGAGGTCGTCGAGCTTTCATCCTGAGTGCCGCGAGAACATCCTTGTGGATGGTTGGTATCACGGTATTAGAGAAGGCGATTCCGATGGGCTCAGCGTCGCCCGATTCTTCCTCGACCACGACACCTGGGATGAAGGGTACGTGTCGTACAATGCCCGCCTCGGCATTGGCGGGTACGTCGATGGAGCGGACGACTACTACGCGGACACCTCTATCATGGTGGACTTCGTAGATCACAACTTCGTCTATTTCAACGCGATTCCCTGTATGGCCACCCTCAATGCGCTTGTCTCGCTTCCCGACTTTTCCCTTGACGTGTTCCACTTCGATCTGTTCGTCCCCATCGCCAAGTTTTGGCACGCGGTTCTCTATTACCGCGACATCGTAGGGACTCTCCCCGACGCGTTTGGGGTGCATGTGAATTTGGTCAGGGGTGTCTTGGGCTTGGACGCGATCACTGCCGAGGACAGGCTGTTCGCGTTCATGCTCCGTGGTCGGGTGCAGAGGGAGGAGCGCGACTCCGATCTGTCCGGCAGGATCGAGGACAGCGTTCGCCTCCTCGACCGGCTGCGGGCGACCATCAAGTCGCTGCGAGGACAGCGTACCGAGGTACGAGCTTCGCTTCGCTCCGGCCCCCGCACGAAGCCCGGCTACCTGCGCGCGCTGTCCGACTCCCGACAGGCCCACACGCCGGACCTTGAAGCCATCGACGCCTATGGGTTCAACGACGCAGGCACCCACCTTGAGTTTAGCACTGGCACCATCACCCTCACTGACGGGGCTGTCACCGAGGACGTAGGCCCCTTCACCGGCTCTATCTCCCTGCTCGATCTGTCATTCAACATCCAGTCCGATGGCATGGTCTTGGACGGGTGTGGTCATCCCCACATCGACGACAACGGTATCCCGTGCCTTGGGACATTGGGCACCCCGGTCCGTCAGGCTCGCGAGAGAGGCGATGTGTGGTCGCTGCTTTGGGCTGTGGACAAGGTGTTGCTCCACTACAACCCCGCAGAACCTTTCGTTCCCCTGTCGAGGTGGGCCGATCAACGGGGGCAGGAGCGAACCCGTCTTCTTTGGCGCACGTCCCTGTCGCAGTGGTGGCTGGATGCCCTGGACAAGCGTTTCGATGCTGCCTGCATGGTGCTCTACCCCGACTTCGACAAGGGGGAGGCACAGCGTTACCGGCACCCAGCCTCCGTTGGTTTTAGACGCAGCGTCGATGGGGAGCGGGATTGGGGTGGTGAGTCTTCGTATTTCACCACGTCGGTACGGGCATTGAGTCATGATGTTGTCGTATCGCTTCCGGCCCCACTCGCTCATAGTCGTCGGTCAATCCAGGCGTTGAGGATGGCGCAGCGATACGCCCCCGCTGTATGCCACCGAGGACAGTTTCACCTCATGGCCCCCCACTTTGAGGTAGGCGAGTCCCTTTGGCACCCGCTGTACGGAACGGGTGTAGTGTCCGATGCACTTTCCTATAGGGGGAGCTACACGGTCCGGTTCGCTTTTGGCGACTCTGTGAACTTCACCCTTCTCGGTTTTCAAGGCCGGGGGGGCGAGCCTTACCTTCCCGACGACGATCCTTTCACCTACGAGTCCGTGGACTCGTTCCTGGCGACGCTTTCTGGCGTCACAGCACTTTCCAGGGCTGGCGGGATTGCGTTGACCAACACGTTCTGGCTTTTCAGGCTTCCCCCATCCCACCTCGCTTTGACCCACCAGGGCCCTTTGATTGGCGAGGGGATTGACACCGTGCTGCGCGCCCTGGGCTCCCCTCCTGGCCTGGGCTCGCTGGTCTGCCATCGGATGTTCGGCCTGGGCATCGTCTTTGGCGGGGACGACCATTCACTTCGGGTCTGCTTTCCACACAGCAGGCATCGTCACGGGCTCGATGTTGATGATTGTCGTGACTTCCCCTACTCCCCCGATGCAGTAGAGGGGTTGGCCGAGTCGCAGGTAGCGGGGTCGTTGAGGTTCATCAATGACCCGACGCATTTTCGCAGCGGGGACGCAGAAGTACCGGGTGAGGGCGTGAGACACCTCATATTCAACATACTGCACGCCACTCAACCGCGCTTCGCCAGGGGGTGTGAGGACGAGGCTCGCCTGATTCATCGTGTGGGCCTTTGGGATGCCCAGATCGCTGAGTCCCCCTTTCACCAAGCTCTCACACAGGCGCCCCGGGAGGGGGCCACAGCATGACCGACGATTACGACGCAGACCTTTTCGATACCTCTGGCCTGTCCGACATAGGGCAAGGCGAGGGGCTCTCGATACCGTATCCTTGCAAGGAGGCAGATATTGACCGACGAACGACTAATGCAAAGCCTGGACGCCTACGGGCACCTGACGTGGACTGTAGGGTTCTCGGACGAGTGGATCGAAGCCCCGCTGTGCGAGTGCGCTAGCTTCAAGCCTTCCCCCTCCCCGGCCGAGGAGGACGAGGAGGATTGGTCTCATGGTCTCTTGCCCGTTTGCGTCAAGTGCGACAAGCGCGAGCACCGGGGGGACTGGCTGGCCTGCTTCGACTACAACGTCGCCACCGACGACCACGGGGTCACGAGGGTCGCCTACCATGTGGTCGTGAACTCTGACTCCGGGGGGTTCATCGACACCCTTGAGCGTGGTGTCGTTGGCCCCGACAAGGCCCCCTACGACCTGCCCGACTATTGGACTTCCATCGGGATTGAGCATGGGACACCCTGGAGCCCCGAGGAGATGAAGCAGGCCGATCACTGTCAAACCCAATGGAGCCTTTCCTTGCGAGAGGCAATCACCCAGAGCCGACAACGGTATCTGGATTCACAAGAGAACGGAGACAAGACCATGAACGACGAGTTGAACATCCTTCGCAACCTCACCACCGACGCCGAGCCCGACAGCAAGGCTCTGGGTGACATCCCCCTGGACGACGAGGTGGCGATCCTCAACGCCCTTCCGGTGGACGAGCAGGCCCCTCGGCACGCTTTCATCGACGCGTCCCCGGTGCCCGAGGACCCGGGCGCTCCCTGCCCCAAGTGCGAGCGTTGGAGCCCCGTGAGCACCCTCGCCAAGCACGAGTCCATCGTGTGCTCCTCGCACGGGATCACCCCCCTCGCCATCAAGGACCCCCGGAGCTTCTGCACCTGCGGGAAGTTCCTGACTGACATCTACGACGTCGGCAAGGGTGCCTGGGTGGTTGGTTGCAGCCATTGTGACGGGATTTAGGGGGGTGCGGAATGGGAAGGAAAAAGAAACCCAAGATCCCTTGCGCTCACCTGACCTTGCAGCCCGTGTTTTGCACGGATGGTGCTGACGATGTGGAAGGGAAGGGAGCCATTGGACAAGTTCGACTGACCATCGAGGGGCACGCGGAGTACAGGCTGGACATCTTCGCGTGCCCCGCCGGCCAACGCTCCGAGGAGGTCTTGGACGACTCGCTCTACATCGAACCCTGGCGGGTCGGCCTTGATGGTGATGGGGACGAGTACAGCGATGATGGTGAGCGCCCCGTGTCCTGGGATCCCTCCTTCTTGACCGAGGAGGACGAGGAGGAGGAGGAGGAGGACGATGGCGAGCAACCTTCTGCAAGCGTGTGGACGTTCCAGCCTCGCCACGGGTTCTTGCGACCCTCGCTCAATGACGAGTCCAAGACGTTCTGCGTTCTCCCCTGCGCCATCGGCAAGACGTATGATGCCGAGAACCACCCACCCGGAACCCCCTGTCCCGACTGCGAGAAGTTCAAGCGGAAGGGGAAGCCTGTTCCCGATCCCTTCGCATTTCTCAAGGCGCAGGGTCGGTACGAGAGTGATTGACGACATTTCCTGAAACGGAAGGAGAAAAGCCATGAGTGACGAGAAGAAAACCATTGATGTCAACAACCCCCCCGCCGACGAGGCCGGTGAGTGTCCCCGTTGCGGAAAGCATCGGTTGTGGGTGGGGGAGAATCGTGCGTTCAACGCGCTGTCCCGCCGGGACAACAAGACCTATGTCTGCTCCCCGTGCGGGTCGGACGAGGCGATGCAAGACTTTGCCCGTAGCCAGGGCTCTGGCGTCACTGTCGAGCAGGAGGTCGCTCGGTGGTTCAACGATCTGAATGTGAGGGTCCGACCATGAAGAAGCGAACCTACAAGTGCGGAGGGTGCGGGGACTATGGACACAACAAGCGGACGTGCCCTTCTGGAGCGGACGTGACCAAGGACGTTGTTGCGCTGCCTGTTGACGAGTTTGTCCGTGTGGACGTCCTCGATGGCATCGCAGCGAGCCCGTTCGACTACGAGTTGTTCCGACGCACCTTTGAGCTTCAACTCAAGACGTATTCCCCGGACGAGGTGCAGGGCGAGGTGGTCGTGGAGTCGATGGAGGAAGGCGTGGCGAAGGGTGGCGGGTTCTTCATCAACACCACATCGTTCTTGGTGGGCATCGACGGGACTGTCAGCGAGAGCTAGAGCAAGCAACCAACAACCAAGCACCCCTCCCCGGAGCGATCCGCGATGGAGGGGTGCGTCTTTGGAGGGCATCAAATTGGGAAAGCGGAATGGAAAGGGAGACGGGAAGCGAGGGAGACACAGGGGAAAGAGCAAGGACAAGCCCACCGCGCAGGCCAGCATCAGGAACTACTACCGGATCCTTGGGATGAGGCACGATGCACACAAGGCTGCTTTGTCCAAAGCCCAGGAGACGGGGGCTACCGAGGACTGGTTCCTGGCGAAGCGACTCGGTGAGCTTGTGGGGTGGATTGAAGACGCCTCGCTTTTCGACATCCCCGCACTCACCTACGCTGCGACCACTCTTGAGGCGATGGTTTACGTTGTCGAGAAGGTGTGCGGATTTGAGTATCCCCACCTTCGCTTGAACGGTAAGCCGGTCCCGGGATTTCCGAGTTGTGAGGAGTATGCGGGCATGGTTCAGGATCCTCCGCTTTCCGTAGAGCAGCGTGAGAAGGGCATGGATGCTGTTTCCGACGAGTGCGCGAAGTTGGGCTTTCCGGTCCATGTCCCCTTCAACGTCAGCCTGTATCTGTATGGTGAGGGCGTCTTGGATTCGCCGGAGTGGACGACCAACAGGTTTGGCGATCATATGGACACGATGCTTCGGAGGAATCCTGATGCGGCGGGCTCCAAGCTGCTGGGGCACCTTCTCATCAAGGAGGGTGTGGAGGTTACGCACAGCAGCCTCTATTCAACCTCCGAGGGGTTGCATCCGTATTCGTCCGGTCTGATCTTCTCCATTGTTGAGGTTCTCCCGCATGGATCCATCTACTTCATTCCCTCCTATTCGGACCCGGCTAACCACGAGACCTGGGGCAGCCGGTCAGGGGAGGGGGTCGAAGACGAGCGAGCCCTCCCACGCTGGCTCACGCCCCTCTCTGCCGACGCGCTCATCCTGACCTCGTTGACCAACGCGATCTTTGATCAAAGTCGCCGGTATATCGTCGAGGGGAAGACCGGCCTTGCGGGAGATATGTACCGCAAGAAGCACGCACCGGGCTTTCGGGGCAAACCACCTCCCCCGCTGTACCTCGTCAAGATCACCAACCGGATCTTGCGTCGCAAGGTCCGGGGCACCGGACCCGCAGGCTTTGGCAATCAGGCCACGCACCAGAAGAAGATCGGGAAATATGAGCGTGTGCTCATCAAGCGGGGTCCGCTGCCCATCAGCAAGGCGGATTACGACGACTTGCGCTCAAGGTCCACCCCCTGCAAGCAGACCGAGGAAAAAGACCCCGAGGGCCATGCCCGGTTCGGGGCTACCGGGTGGCACGTCTACACGGACGACTCGCTCACCAGCATGGACTACGACAGGTTGATGGTACGAGGTCTCAAGCCTCGTCGTCCCGACGAGTGGCTCGCGCTGCTTCCGTTGGCGATTGACGAGTTCATGTGGCCCCGCAATTCGGACCTGCCTTTTCGCGACCCAATCCGGCACTTGCCGGCAGACTAACAGGAGATAAGAGACATGAGTGACACGACACCGACGACCGACCAGATCCTCGCAACCCTCAACGAGTTGGGCACCACCTTGGCGGGCTGGCCCGACGACGCCACGATGGCGAGCTACGTTTCCGAGATCCAACAAGACTTGTCGAGCGCGGATGCTGGAGCGGAGGCTGCTCTCACTAACGCCACCTACACGGAGAACCAACTGCACGACGCCACCTCCTACGCGGAGACTGCGGGCGTGGAGGCTTCCAATGCCCAGCGACTCGTAAACGAGGCACAGGAAAAGATGGAAGCCTTGGGGCAACGGATCAGCGCCCTGTCCGAGATCCGCGCTACTGTTCTTGAGACGATCAGCGGACTCACCGAGCAGGTGTCGGTCTTGAGTCCCCCTCGCTTCGTCTTGAGCGACTCCGAGGCCAACACCCTGTTGGACATCTGCGAAGGGGTCTTGGGCCGGGACAACGTGCGTCTTTTGGTGGGGGTCCTGCAAATGACCCTGACCCATCGGGTTGAGCAGGAGCATGGGGAGGAAGCCGACCCCATCGAAGGGGCGATCATGGATCACATCAGACAGCCAGAATACGTTACGCAACGCAGTCCCATCGGCAGCCTCCACGACGGAGAGGTGGTGTTGGTTAGGGTCGACCATCGCCCTGACGAGCAGCCCGCCGAGCCCGCTGCCCCCACCAACGGCGCGGAGGATCTCGACGTCTTGAGGGGACTGTAATTTAGGGTGCGCCATCCGGTTGTGCGCGGAGGAGCCTCGCGCTCCCCCACCTCCAAACGCTTTGGCCTGGGAAAGCAAGACAACGACCGGACCCAGGAGGTTGGTTTCGCCGGGGAATGGCGGAGCCCCCGGCTTTTCATAACGACAAGGAGACAAGAGACGACATGGCTGAAACAACGCAAGTTTGGATCGACGAAGAATCGGAAGCTGTCATACCCATCGCCAACGGTGAGTTTCTCTGCTTCCAGGGCTACGAGGAAAACAAGGAGGGAACGGAATACGTCAGGGTGGTAGATGCCGAGGGTGACGAACTGGTGTTCTATCACTGGAGCGAATGGTGCGCCGATCCCGTTGGGACGATGGGGTCCATTTTGGGGCTTGCTCTCTTGGGGGCGGGTGTTATCATTACCAACATGGAGGAGGCTAGGGCATGAGCAGGCGGGTTGGCATCAGCGGGACGAAAAAGACCCTGGATGCCTTGGTCAAGGTTTTTGGAGACATGCGGGTCATTGACGTGATCCGCATCTTGAAGTCACAGACATAAGCGAGGAGAGACAAGTGCTTTACCATCACGATTCAAGAGACTACGACGTTGCAGCGAGCAGTTCTGCCAAGCGAGCCCGAGAGAAGTTGGAGGGGATGTTTTCCCGTGGCAAGGACCGGGCTATGGCCCTGGTCCAGCACGTCACGGATTCCGTCCCCACCGACCGAATCGTCAACACCAAGGCGATGGAGTTCGGGTACGCCGACGGGATCCGCCTGGGGTTCGGCGGGGAGGACTTCTCTCTCCACCGGCACGCCCGGGGCCACGTCATCGACAAGACGAGTGTGCTCACCCGCAAGGTGGCGGATTCGATGATCGAGCAGGGCGAGTGGGGCGAGCGCCTGCTGGTCGAGAACCTCAATCGCATCTACCACGAGAATGGTCGTGAGCGGATGCTGGTTCGGGAGGTCGGCGGGGAGGTGCGTGCGTTGCTCTCGGATCGTTACCGTCGCATCGACAGCGCCCCCATCATCCAGTCGTTCGCCGCGGCGTGCGGAAAGATGCGGGCCATCCCCATCGAGTCGCACGCCACGGATACGAAGTGGATGCTCAAGGCGATGCTCCCCCATGTGTTCGAACCCGTGGACAACGAGGTGTTGGGCTTCGGCATCAGCCTCAAGAACTCCGACTACGGGGACGGGGCTATGGAGGTGCGGGCTTTCATGTTGCGTCTGTGGTGTACGAACTACGCCATGCGTAACGAGTGCTTGCGTCAAGTCCACCTTGGCCGACGCCTCGATGAGAACATCCGTTTCTCGGACACGACGTACAAGCTGGACACCGACGCCAGCGCGTCGGCCATTCGGGACATCGTTGGCGACGTGCTCTCGCCCGACTCGGTTCACACGGACCTGCACATCATCGGGCAGGCCCATGAGGAGCAGATCGACGCCTCGGTCGCCATCGAGAATCTTCGCAAGCGTTCTCGGATCAGCAAGGGCGAGGCTCGTGAGTTGGTGGAGGTGTTCAACAAGCCCGACGTCGAGCTTCTGCCTCCTGGCAACACGGCGTGGCGCTTGTCCAACGCCTTGAGCCTGTTCGCCCAGAGCCAGGACGAGGATCGCCGGATGGACTTTGAGAACCTCGCCGGGGACGTGCTCGACAAGTTCGGGATCAACTAGCCCCACCAACCCCGTCATCATTTTCACACCCCCCCGGTGGCCGCGTGCTGCCGGGGGGTTTTTCATGGAGATACATCGTGAATATCAAGACCATCGTTTCCACCCACGGGTTTAGTGATGAGCCCGATCACGCATCGCAGATGTTCGTGGCGAAGTCCCTGGCCACCTTTGCCGGGCAGTCCAAGGTCGACTTCGTTGTGGGCGACCCCAAGGCCACCGAGGACAAGGTGGAGGACGAGCGACGAACGGTGCGGGTCCCCTACACCGGGACCACCACTGTCTACGCCAAGGTTGACGGGGGGGAGTTGACCCCTGAGCAGTGGGCGGAACAGGGCCACCCCGAATACCCCGTTCTAACCTTTCTGCTTGCCAGCGAATATTAGGGGAACGGAATGGAACACACCCATATCGAGGAGAAGAAATGAGTCAACAACAAAGAGACGTAGTTCGTGCATGGCAGCGCGGAGCGCCCAAGTCAGCGGGCAACCTCGTTACAGCGGGAGGCAAGCTGTACTCGTACCGCCTGCTGATAGGCACTTGCAGTTTCGCAGGCCGGACTGTCGCCTACGACTACACGGCGAAGGGCGGGAACCACATTTCCATGACCACCAGCAAGCACGTCGGTCTAGCCAAGGAGGTTGCCGACGTCGTGATGCCCCCACCCACGGCAGGGGAGAAGGGAGAAGGATCATGAGCAAGCACACACCGGGACCTTGGCCGATTCAAAGCCATGAGAACAGGGGGTATGTCGGGCCTGTCGAGATAGACGGGGACGACGACGAGGATCTCGCTAATGCCCGCTTGATATCGGCAGCACCCGACATGCTCGCCACGCTCAAGGCTGTCTTGAAGGGCATCCCTGATGATTACGACGACGCCCACACTCTAGCCCTGCTAGCCAGGGTGGAGTGGACTATCAATAAAGCGGAGGAGGCGCAATGCTCTGGGTGCGGTACGGCGCTGGATGGGAGCTACTGCCCAAAGTGCGAACCGCCCGAGCCAGGACCAAACGTCGGCTACGGCTCGATGGACAAGGAGGAAAAGGAATGACCAAGCACACACCAGGGCCTTGGCTCACCACTGTCGATACGGGTGCCTGCTTTCACCGCGGCAACCGGGTGTCAATCTACGCCTCTGGCGATGATATGTGTGACGCCACGATCGCGGAGGTGTGGCCCACGCCGGGGGAAGATGGCGACGTTGCAGACGGGCGACTCATCGCAGCAGCGCCGGATCTCCTTGATGCACTACGCGAGCTACATGCGGCTTGCGAATATTGGGAAGACCAAGAAGATCCTGTGCTGGCTTCCGCACGGGCAGCAATCGCCAAGGCAGAGGGGGAGGCGAAATGAGCACTCTGGTCAGGGCGCTCTCTGCCCTTGAAAACCTATGTGGCGAGGGCGCGCAGTATTACTGGACTTGTCTCAACGAGGACGAGGCTGGCGAGTCGCTGTGCAAGGGGGGAGACAAGTGCGCGTGGTGCGAGGCCAGGGACGCGCTCTGCGACGCACGGGCAGCAATCCCCAAAGCGACAGGGGGACAGCCATGAAATGGACTGACGAAAAACGGCGGGTTGCCGAGGCGCACGCAAGGCGGATCTATTCCAAGTTCGTCGGGAAGGTTCTTCTTGTCGGAGAGGTCGACTTTTGTGCCCAGGACGACAACCTCGGCGCACAGCCCGGAGGGTTGTTCCGCGTCGTGTCCACCCCGGACGCCGATGTTGTTCGTTGGTGCTACGACTTTCTGGATCCCTATTGGGACTTGGAGTTGATCGAGGCGAGCGACGAATTGGACGCCATCCTTTCGGGGACGGTTTTTTACGAGGACCAACCAAATTTTTACTGCTATGGCCCCACCATTCAACTGGACGAAGTTGGAGAAGTGGTGGTGGACCCACAGGAGCGCACGGGTCCGAATCTCCGTCTGCCGAACGGTGAGCCCCTGCCCATTCCACAGATGGAGGGACAGCCATGAAGGCCACGGTCTACGAAGTCCATTACGTCGAGTTTGTGTCGATCGGGCAGCGGGGCGGAACCCCCGCCCACAACCGGCTTTATTGCGCCACGCAGGACGAGGCGCGCCAGAAGGCCAAGCTGTTCAAGGATCGGGGCATGAAGCAGATCCGAGTCACGCGCAGGGAGACGCTGGACCTCCCCTTGCGAGAACTTGTCTGCACCATCGCCAACAACCCCCATTCGGAGTGGGGGTGGCAGTTACGAGACGACGGCAACAACCAAGTGACAAGAAGAAGCCAGAGGAGAAAACAGTGAAAGAGATTGAATACCTAATGCCTGACGGAAAGGTATTGGTCGTGTGGGGCGACGGCTGCCTTCATGTGTTCGATTCCATGCAACATTACGAAGACCCTGACGATAGGCCGCGCTTGATTGTGCCCCCACTTCAAGAGACAGGAGACAAGGACATGCCCAAGAAGTTCATCATCAAGGTGCTGCACTCTGCGGAGGTGGAGTACACCGTTCCCGCCGAGTCGTTCAGGGAGGCTTTGGAAAAGCTGTGTGACAAGCAAATCTGGGTAGAAATGGGTCACGGCAGGGTGGGTGTCGATGACCGAGCGTGCGAGCGCCTGGGCATCGCCCACACCGATCCCGAACCCTGGGGCGACCCCACCGCCACCGGACAGGGACACTATTCCCGGGATTGGGAGTACGAGGTCGAGGGGGAGGAGAACGATGGTTGACAAGTCACCCGGCGTCAGCCTAGCATCCCCGCCATGAGGAACCCACGCAAGCGCATGAGCGCCGCTCAGTTCACGCTCATCTGGAACGGTTGTGAGACCGTGGCCGAGGTGTCCGAGCGCACCGGCAAGACGCAGAAGGGCTGTCGAACCCAGGCGTGGAAGTTGCGTTGTCGGGGGTTCGATCTCAAGCGTTTCAACGGCGGGCCTCCGACGCCGCCTTGGAAGAAGAAGGCCGAGGCCCTGGAGTCTCGCCTGGAGACATTGGAGCAGAGGATTGAACGTCTTGAGCGGGACTGATTCCAAGCCGAGGCGCAGGCGGGTGCTTGAACCCCCGGTGGTGCTCGACACCGATCACGACAACGCGGACGCCTTCCAGCGTGCCCGGCTGCACATAGCCGACATGCTGGAGTCCGGTGTGAGCCTGATGTTTCTCAAGCGGTCCACGAAGCTCTCGGATAGACGGTTCTACTCGTTCGCATCGGGCAAGTGGAAGGCTCATGATTTCCTTCCGAGCCTCATCGACACCGTGCTGTCCATCGACAAGAAGCACGCAGTCGAGGAGAGCTTCAAGCAGTCGAAGGGGCGCATGAACATCGGGTCTGTGAGGCGGCGCAGGTATGAGTTGGCCCAGGAGATCCGCCAGAAGGTCGCCTCCGAGATTGCCCCGCCCGACCGCAGGGTCATCATCCGGCGTAACACCGAGGTCCCCGAGCAGCCCGACCGGGAGATTGGGCGACAGAAGGTCTTGGCCTCGGTCACGTTGGCGCTGCCGCCCGCTCCGAAGGAAAAGGAGGAGGGGATCCTGTGGCTGTCTCCCGACGGCGCTCCGGCCCCGACGCCAGAACCGGAGCCTTCCGAGCCCGAGGTTTCGGCTCCCGAGCCGACGCCGGTTTTCTGCGAGCCTCGGCCGCTTCCTTCCCTTTCAACCTCAGACGTGCGCGGCGTCTTTGGAGAGGGTGTGGACGAGCGGGCGCGGTTCCGCTCAACCCCCGATGCCGAGTTGGCCCACCAGACCGACGTGCCCATCGAGGTGGTCTGTGCGTATCGACAGGAGCATGGGCTCCCCGCCGCCCGCTGCACCCGCTGTAAGGACCGATTGATTGCGGCGCACCGGACGCAGCTTTGCGATCCGTGCGCTTTCGTTTTGCACGAGGATCTCCTCCGCTCGATGGAGCGGGGCGAGCCGCCTCCGCAACAGGAACAAGAGCCCACAGACAAGGAGGAATCGGATGAGACAATGGGATTCGAAGGATCGAGGCCCCCGGTGGTTGGAGCCTCGGCCAGAACTTCGCCGTTTGCTGGCAGCGCAATCCAAGTACGTCCATCGCTGGCTAAATGCCGCATGTGCTCGGGCCACCTTGGAACGCGCCGTTCTGTCTGCCTCCCCTGCGCCTACGAGAAGTTCGTTGAAGAATCTCTCGCCCTGGCCCAAGCGGGGGCGGAACTGAAATGAGCGAACCGGACGACAAAGCGGCCAAGGCTGCGATAGCGGTTACGGTGAGAGCAATATCGCAGGAGGTGGAGGGGGGGTTCGGTGCCCTGATTGATGTGTGGGGGGATGCGACCGACGACGTGAAGTATTTTAGGGTCAGGACGCTGGTGTCCATGACCTTCCTGACCGTGTTTATGGTCGTCACGGCGTTGCTCACCACAGACCGGAGCATCGCCATCGCCTGCGCCCTTACCGGCGGTGTCGTGATTGGCAGCGCCTACCATATTCTTGTGGCCTGCCGACGGTTGATGGGAATACATCGAGACGCCCTCGATCACTTTGTTGTGTGCAACACCTACATCGCTGAAATGGTGGAGGGGGTGGTGTCCGGCGATCCACTCAAGGCATACGAGGTGGTTCGGCGCTTGGACGGCACCCCCCACCTGGGAGAGTTGTCTCAGGAGTTCGTCGACAGGATTGTGGACGAGGTGTTTGGAGAAGATGATTGACCGCCAGCGCGCTGTGGGTGACGATGGAATCGCCCCGGGCTCCGAGGGGAGCGAGATCGCTGGCTGGCATTTCGTGTAAAGGGTAAGGCGGGGCCGGGTGGCCTCCGGCAATTATCGGAACAAAGCCCGGGGCATTTTTTTGCCCCATGTGTTATGATTAGTAACGGGGGAGGGACAGTGCAAGCAAAGGACATAGTTGTTATCAGCGGGCTGATAACCCGCCAGGACTGGCGCGATTGGGTGGAGGTTTCCCTCGGTGGCCGAATAGTCAAGGTCTACGATGACGAACCGAACATTCCTGACCATGTGCCCGCAGCCGACATCATCGTGACGATGGCTGACGGCATGAGCCACAAGCTCTATTGGCGAGCCAAGAAGGTCTGGAAGGGTGCGCGGTTCATAAACCTGAGCCGGAAGATGGCTGTGGCCGCAGGGCAGTTGCAAGTCCTGGGCTACACCCCGGCCGCTTCTCGTGCCGCCGCGGCTGCCATCAAGAGCGGCAAACCAAAACCAGTGGAGGCGGCGCAGGTTCCTGCGCCCGATCCCCCCACAGAAACGACCTACACACCAGAAGAAACGATCGACACTCCAGAGGAGGAAGTGATGGTAGAAAATCAGTTTGAGTTGTTTTGGAAGGGCATGTTTGCTTCCTTCCCCCACCTGTCTCTGACCGAGATGGCGTGGCTTCGTCAGCAGTCCGAGATTGTTTCGGCACGGGCCGGAACCCGCAAGGAGGCTTTCGTCTTGTGGAAGGGCCAGTTGGCGAAGCTCAAGCCCAAGGCGGTTGCCAGGGCCAGCGCCGGATTCAAGTCCCGCTACTCGCAGGGGGAATTGTTGGAGCACGCCTACACGCTGATCTCGGACCCTACCCCCGAAGACCGCAGCGTCACGTTGCGCTATCGCCGGGTTGGGTGGATTAGCGAGTGGTTGAAGGGGGGGTGTGCGGAGCAGATGGGGCTGGAGCCTCAACGCGTCATCACCCCCGGTTTCCGACCTACCCGGAAGGAACCCCACGCCGTGACCGGCAAGATGCTGTTGGCCGATGCTCTCCGAAAGCGGACCATCCGGCGAAAGCCGGGCGGATACCGCGACGCCTCGGAGATCGTTGAAGACTTCCGAGAGGCCGAGTGGCTCTCTGGCTACCCTGCCCCCACCAGCCCTCCCCCTCCCGAGAATTGGGTGGAGTTGTTCGCGGAGCACCTGGGTCGGTTTTCCCTCAAGTCGCCTCGGCCCACGCCGCCCCCCGCGGCCAAGCCCGAAGCGGCTCCGTCTCCTCCAGTGTCGGGGAGCATCACGGCCTACCTCAAGCTGCGGGGCACCGTGCCTCTTGCCGACGCTGTTCGGGTGATGTTGTCTGCCATGCAGGAGGAGGACATCCATTCCGTCGAGGTGTGCGAAGACGGTCGGGTGAAGGTCAGCCGACGCGTCGTGACCATTTCCACCGAAGACCTGACCTTCGGTTGAGTCAGAAGGAGAGAAAAGTGACAAGAGAGAAATCCAAAATCATTGAGCGAATCGAGAAGCTGTTGTCCCTTGCGGGCAACAACCCAAGCGAGGAGGAGGCGCTGCGCGCCGCCGAGCGGGCTGCGAAGCTCATGGCGGAACATCAGATCGATCGGGCGGTGCTGGAGGCGTCAGATACGGACGGGGAGCCGGTCGACAGCGCACCCATCGAGGTGCTCGGTAGGAACATGATCCGCTGGAAGGGTGCGCTCGCCCACGGCATCGCTGTCGCCAATGGGTGCAAGATGTATTGGAGCCGCTACTCTCGCCGGGAGTCCGTGGTCGGCACGTTGCAACAGGAAGAATCCCCATCCGACAGATACGGCGGGCGGGGAGTGATGATCGTTGGCAGGGTCTCGGACATCGAGGTCGTCTCCTATCTTTATGCCTACTTCTCCCGAGAGATCGAACGGCTCTCCAAAGTGGCGTGGAAGGAGTACGACGGGGACCGTTGGTACGAGAACGGCAAGACCTTCAAGAACAACTTTCGTCTCAACGCCGCGTATGCAATCAACCGCCGGTTGCGCGAGGCCAGGGCCGACGCCATCAACGTGGTCAAGAAAGCCCGCGGTGCCGACTGTTCCGCCTTGGTCAAGCTCGATGAGCACGACCGGGAGATCACCCGCTTCTACGAGAACTTGGGGTTGAGTAGCGGCAGCGCATCCAGCGCCCGATACAGCGCGGCCGGAGCCCGTGCTGGAAGTCAAGCCGGTTCGTCTATCGCCATGCCCTCCCGAGGGGTGCGCGGCGTCGGGGGGACCAAGTTGTTGGGAGGATGATATGAGCAAGTCGAGTTTGATTGGAATTGACCCGGTGGTTTACCAGCAGTTGGTGAATCTTTGGATGGATTTGGACACGCTTTACAGGGATTCGGTCTTTCTTGCGGACACGCTTGGAGACCACCCTGCTGGAAGCGACCACGACACGGACTGCCTAAAGGTGGCCGAGGAGTTTTGCATGGACACGAGCGCACGAGTCATCGACATCACCCATATTCTTGCCCGGCTCAAGGCCGAGCGTGAAGCTGAAAGCGTCCCGACGACCCAGGTGGTCCGGCGTAGCGAGCGGGCCGGCGCTGGCGGGGCGACAGACAGCCCTGTCGTTCTCCGCAGCGAGCGCAAGCGCGGTCGGGGCGGTCTGCGTAGCCAGCGCCCCCGCTGCTAGGTTACGACGAGGGCGGGGGCGGCGGCGTTGGCCGCTAGCCACTTTTCGGGATCCACCCGGCTGCGGGACCTGTTGATGGGTCCCGCGTCTGTGATGACTTCGAAATGCAGGTGAGGGGGGCTCGTGCAGAAATACCGCCCACACTTCCCGTTGGCGGTTCGCCCGAGTTCCCCCACCTGCTGCCCCGTCGCCACCCGGTCGCCCTTCTTCACGTCTCGTGTTCGGAGGTGGGTATACAGGTTCCGTTCGCCGCTTGGGAGAGTGATGGCTACCGATTCACCATATCCGCTGATGATTCCCGAGAAGGTCACGACTCCTCCGGCCGCGGCGTATATCGGCGTTCCTTCTTTTCCAAAAAGGTCGATTCCCTTGTGTCCTGGCCGGTGCGGGTTTTTGGGGCCAAACCGCCCTCCCGGTGGAAGCGACACCTTTCCACCTACGACATGGGCTCTTGCCTTCTTCGGACGCAGCCACACGAGCAGCAGTGCCGCCGCGGCAGTTGCGAAGATCCACGGAGAGCGTACATTCGGGAAATTGTCCGCCACGCACCAATCCTACGCCAAGCTATTGAGGGGGGGTAGTTTTACCATGCCCAAACTTCCACTCTTTGTTCTGACCGCCGTATCGCTCCCCATGTTGTATTGGGTGTCTTGCCTGTTGCGGGGCCAGATCGTGGATGTGGCTGGCCCGTGGTTCATCTTTTGGTTCTTCTGCTACACGGGTTGCGTGTGGTGGTCGAGCGCGTCCTTCCAACACCGTAAAAACGAGAGACAAGATGTCGATGATTGAAAAGGCCCTGGTTTCCTCCACGGCACATGGGACACCGAACGCCAGCAATTCCTGGCAGACGCCGCGCTGGTTGTTCGACAAGTTGTCGCAACATTTTGAGTTTGCCCTGGATGCTGCGGCGACTTCCGACAACGCGTTGTGCAACATCCACCTGAGCCCAGAGGAGGATGGCCTTACTTACGATTGGGCCGAGGCGGTGAATGGGGTCGAGGAGATTTTCATGCACTTTGGCCGTGAGGTGGGGCGTGCTGTCTGGTTGAATCCACCTTACGGCCGTGATGTGGGGAAATGGGTCGCCAAGGCCCGCCAGGAGAGCGAGAAAGGGCTCACGGTCGTCGTCCTCATCTTCGCCAGGACAGACACTCGGTGGTGGCATGACCATGTTATGCGCGCCGAGGGGATCTATTTCATCAAGGGGCGATTGAAGTTCTTGGAGAACGGCGAGGTTCGACATCCGGCCCCGGCCCCCTCTTGCTTGGTCGTCTTCCAGGGAGATTCCAAGGGTAGAACTCCCAGGTTGGGGACGCTGCTCCGCGACCAACCCTTCGTGCGCTGATATGGGTGACGAACGAAAATCCATACTTCGTGCCTTGCGAGGCCCCGCCACGGCAACCCACGACCCGATGGGATTTTCCATGATGGTCGATCGGTTGGGTGAGGAGCTTTTACCCCAGGGGCTCGACTTGGAGACTGCCGCCATGCGCTTGCTTTCGGCTTTGCAGTTGCGGCAGAAGGGGGCACCTCTCAAGCGCGTTCTCTCAAAGTCTGCCGAGAAGGCGGGCATGTACCTGTCCAGGGACGACCCGAGAGGACCCAAGGGGGCTGCGAAAATTGAGCGTCTTTTGCGAGAGGTGGACCGAACCACAGCGGCCATGTCGGACTGGACCGACCGAATGGAGAGCAAAGGCCGAGCCATTGTAATTCGTGCCCAGGATCCTGGCGTGTCTAACCCGGAAGCCTGTTGTGATAGTTGCGGGATGCCCAACCTTGCTGTCGCTTCGATCGACCGATTGGAGCAAGATGGCTATGAGTGGACACTCGCCGTGTTCCCCGAAGAAACCGAATCCTAGATCCGAGGAGAAGATATGAGCGGCCTGACAGTACAAAGCGACCACATCCCCCTTGATCTGCACTGTATCGAGATGGACAGCGGGGTCGAGTCGCCCGACGAGTGGCGAGATTATGCGGTTTCGGCTTTTGACGAATCCAACCGGATTTTGGAGGAGAGCGGCTCGCTCCACCCTGTTTTCCACTTCTTTGTTCCAAACGCTGCGAGCGTGGGGGGCATGTCTGGTCGCCCCTGCATGGCGTTGATCGAGTTTCCTTCCGGCATCGAGGATGATTGTTGGAAGGCGGTGAAGATTGCGGCGCACAGAATAGGCGCTAGTGGGTGTTTGATGTTGGGTGAAGCTGACGTGGACGGCGGGTGCGTGGTGTTAGGCCGTGTTGAAACCCCTTATTTCCGTCTTTGGTTTGAGGCGGACGTCTCGGAGTCTGATGGCGGAGTGCGCTTCATTGAGGAGGATGTCCACGAGGTTTCTGATGCCCAGGTGTCGGCGTTTTTGGACACGGAGGACATTCCTCTCCAGTCGATCTGGAATATCGCGTCTGCCTGATCGCAAACAACTTGCGTGGTTGATTTTCCGGCGCTACTTTCCTGCGCCATCATAGACCCAGTTAGCGAGGGAATACCGTGGGCCGTTCCAACATGAACAAGATGAACGCCGATGACATCGAGTCTCTACGCCAGCTTGGTGGCCCCTTCGTGGTCCGGGTTCAGCGTCGAGAAGCCGGCGGCAAGCTGACCAATCTGGCGTATTGGGAGCAGATGAGTCTTGAAGAACTCTCCGGCCCCATCGAACAGGTCTTGTTTGCTTATTCCGGTGGCGGGGAATACCTGCTGTCCATCTACACACCCGAAGATCGGGTGAAGCCCAAGCATACTTTTCAGGTGTTGGTTCCGGGCGAGCCGCGCGTTCCTGCTCAATTCCAGCAGCCCGGCATGACCCCGAACGGTCCGACCGCCAGCAACCCTGGCGCGCCTGGGCCGCCCTATGCGAACATTCCGATGTTCCCGGGCTCGGCCCCCCCGGTTCCGGGTCAGATGCCCAACTTCAATCCTTACATGCAGCATGGTGGCCTGGGGTTTTACAATCCGATGAGCCAGATGCCGGGCTTTTCTCCCAAGTCCGAGAAAAAGGAGGACGGAGCGTCTAACCACTGGTCCCACATGATGAACTTCATGTTGCACCAAGAGCAGATGCAGGAGTCCCAGAGGCAGCGCCGCTTGCAGGAGTGGGAGGACGCGGAGCGGCGAGAGCGTATGCGGCGGGAATCCGAGAAGTGGGAGCGCGATCAGGATTCCCCGAAGGAGGATCCGAAGGTCCAGGCCCTCCAGCAGACCGTCGAGGTTCTCAGGTCCGATCTTGAATCTCAGCGTATGCGCCGGGAGGCCGACGATCGGGAGCGCCGCCACCGGGAGGAGATGGAGAAGCTGCGGTCGGAGATTGGTTCTTCGAAGTCTTCCGATGCTGACTTGCGCCGTCGTGAGGATGAGCGCCGCCGCGAGGATCGGGCGGAGGAGTGGCGTCGGCAAGAGGCCCAGATGCGGCGAGATATGGAGACCGAGCGGAGCCGCCGCAGCGATGAGTTCAACCGCATCATGATCGAGTCCACCAAAAAGGACGACACCGGGATGCTCACGGCCCTGGGCGGTATTTTTGGTCAGACCTTGCAAGGCCAGCAGAGCAGCAGCGCCCAGATGATGGAGGCGATGTCCACCATCATGGGCTCGGCCAACAAGCGCCCCGAGGAGATGGCGGCCATCACCAATTCTGCCAGCCAACTCATGTCGGTTGCGTTTGGGGCTATGGGCCAGAGCTTGCAACAGATGGCGATGATGTCGGGCAGCAACGAATCGCCTTGGGTCCGTGTCGCGGAAGGTTTCTTCCGTGAGGTTGGTGCCATCGGTGAATCGCTTTTGGGCACCGCCGGCAATCAGCCGGGCGGCGAGGCGCTTCCGCCTCCTCCCCCCCAGGGAGCACTGCCTCAACCGTCTATGGACACCCTGGATTTGTCGGCCTACCAGCCTGACGAGATTCAGATGGAGCGTGCGGAGGCTGTTCCCGATTCTGACACGGACATCAAGGGAGCGGCCCCGGCTTCTCCGTCCCAGATCCTCGCCACCCGCATCCGACAGCTTCAATCTGCGATTCGCCAGGGCTTGAAGGCCAATGAGGCGGCCAGAGCCTTGGTGGAAATCGGGTTGTTCGAATCCGCCTATTCTGGTGCCATTCCAGAACCTCTTGATCGCCTCCCCGACGATGCGGCAGGTGTGATTGATGAGCTTTTCGGTGAATATCTCCGAAATTGGGGAGAGACGGGCGAGAAGTACCAGCGCACGATGGTCAAGTGGGCCTTGCGGTACTTGGAGGAGGGTGTGGACGGCCCAGAAGATGGGGATGCGACCGCTTCTGATGCTGTGTCAGAGCCGCTTTCCGGTGATGTGGAAGCCTCCTCCGATCCCGAGCAGGATGCGGTCGAGGCCCCCTCGGAGCCCGAGCCCGAGGCTGCCGAGGCCGCCCCCGAGCCCGAGCCGGATGGAGCCGAGGCTACCCCGGAGCCCGAGGCGGCGGTTCCCGACGAGGTGAATACAAAGCCCAAGAACGGGTCCACTGGCCCGAAATCCAAGCCCAAGAAGGCCCGTCGATCCAAGCGCAAGGCCGCTGCAAATGTTGAGGTCATTACGCCGGACGGCACTTCCTTCCCGGTGGGATCTTGACGACATCCACTTCTTGACCTACTCACCGCCCCGGCTAGAAAATGGGCGCACAGAGGTTAGGAGGTTCATGTGAGCTTGGCGAGGATGAGACCGGGCCATTTATCCGTAAGCAGCGTGAAATCGTTGGAGGAGCGGATCGCCATCATGTCTGCCCTTGTTCGCGACAGCGTGCGGGGCACAGGTCGAGACGGATTCACCCCAGCGGATGCGGCCACGCTGCGCCACTTGGCGGTCAATATCGTAGCAACGTGTCCAGACAGGGACGAGGGTTGTGAAATCGCCAAGGTGTTTTGGTTCGTCAAGGGGAACGTCCGTTATACCCATGACATCCATAATATAGACACCTATCAAAGCGCCGCCCGGACCTTGCAGTTCCAGGGCGGCGACTGCGACGACCACGCCATCTTGCTCTGCACCCTGCTGTCGGAGTTGGGGTTTCAAGTTGGTTTCCGTGTAATTTCGACAAGCGGAAAGTCCTGGGAGCATGTCTACGCCATCGTTGGTGTGCCAAAGAGAGCACCCACAGCCGTCATCCCTCTGGACACCACCGTCCCCTCCGCTTATCCCGGGTGGGAACCGTCCAAAAACCGGATCAAGGCCATCAAGGATTTCTACCCTTTGGATCTGACAGCCTGATTTCTTGACCTGAAATCACCACCCGCCGTACCCTTTTGGTACATCTAAGGGGTGGTGAGCCTATGTTCGATCTTATCTCCAACATGCACCGGCAATATGGTATCGGCCAGCGCGCCACTCCAGCCAACCGCCTTTTGCCTGTGGCCTGGAATATCCCCAGGGATGCCGTAAGAGCGATGGGTTTCAGTGCGGCCGTCCGTCAGGCGGCCAAGATTGCTCGTAAGACAGGCCGCCCCGTGTCGGTTCCTGTTCCCGGGAGCCGTAAGCGGAAGGTCGTCATGCCTCCCCGCCGCCGGCCTTCTCGGTTTGCTGTTCCCAAGATGAAGACTGCGATCCTCCCTGCCAGGGTTCGCGGACCGCAGCCGGACACCATGATCCGACCCGGGCAGCGCGGTCCCGCCAGCCCTCGCCAGTTGAAAAGGATGGCTGCGATTTCCCGGCAGCGGGCCAAGCTCAAGGCGCTGATGGCAAAGCGCCGTTGGAGCGGTCGCAAGGTGCCGTCCTCCATCAAGTCTCCTGTTGTTGTCAAGCCGCCCCCTTCCCCCAAGAGGGTGGCCGGGTGCCGACTCAAGAATGGCAAGCGTGTACCGTGTCCCAAAGGCTCCAAGCCGGGGACGGTTTTTTCTTGGCGTAAATACAAGAAAGCTGTCAAGCGAGGTTAGCTGATGGCCCGTAAACGCTGCCCCACGGCCCTCGGCTTTTCTCGCCAAGAGCACGAGGACAAGTTCCAGATCGCCGCCGACTTTTGTAAGGAGTACGGCAAGCGGTTTATGAAGAACATCGGGGAAGGAAAGTGCGACTTGGCCTTTCGCAACCTCAACCGCCACGCAAACGTGGTCGGGCAGAGCCTCGTTCATCTCAATGCGGTGCGAGAGGCTGTGAGGAGTGACCGGGGGATCCCCAAGGCGTTTGGCCGCTCTGTAAATATGCAGCGGAAGATGGAAAAGGCCCACGCCGCTTACATGGCTAGGTTTGAGGAAGACTGCACATAGTCCCCCGCCCTTGATTTATCGACAGAACAAGCGGCCGTTGGACAAGATTTCACTCTTGTAGGGTAAGGAAAACATTGGTTTTTTCCTCCCCCAAACTTGACCCACCCCTTTTATCCCTTTTAGTCTTTCCAAGATCGTTTCGGACCCTTTTGCGAGGTCAAGATGGATAATCGTGAGTTGGAGCTTGTGGTCGGAGACAGCCCGCCCCAAGATGAAGCCCTTGGAGCGTTGCGCGGCCTGACCCGAACCTGTGTTCGTTGGCGGAAGGCCCGAGTAAAGGGATCCAGAAAGCTGGTTCACCGTTGCGCCAAGTACGAAACGGGTCCCAAGGGCCGCAACAAGCTGCCTGCTCGCCACGGCGGCGTGAAGCGGATGCCTTATGGCACTCGCAAGTCGGGTCGCTACCCCAAGGCTTACCGAGGCATGGCCTTGAAGTCTCGCGGGAAGACTCTCGGCCTCAAGGCTCGGGCGCAAAGGGGCCGTCGCAAGGGCGTCAAGAAGTTTGGTTGGAAGACCACTGCGGCGGGCCGTCGCTGTTGGAACCGCCATACCAACAAGGCCGCTCCGAAGGCCAAGTGTACCAAGCGTTCGACCCGCAAGGGCGGTGTGCGAAGGACGGCTCGTCGCGCGTATGAGCCGGCCGCTGGTCGCTTCCGGTGGAAGGGTCGCGGCAAGAAGCGCCGCTGTTACGACACCAAGAAAAACCAGTTCGCCAAGAAGGCGAGTTGCAACGGTCGGCGCAAGGCCGCCGCCGGCAAGCGTCGGTCCGCTCGCAAGGCGGCTCCCGGGAAGCGTCGGTTCGTCATGCGAAAGGGCCGCTGCCGCGACACTGTGAAGAACGTCTTTGCAGCGAAGTCCAAGTGCAACGGTCGGCGCAAGGCCGCCCGCGGCGGCAAGCGTCGCTCGACTCGTCGGGCCGCCCCGAAGCGCCGGACCACTCGCGGGCGGTACGTCATGCGTACTCCCAAGAAGGGCGGTAAGCGGTACTGTTGGGACAGCCGGGACAACAAGTTTGCGGCGAAGGCCAAGTGCAAGAAGGCCGGTGCCGCACGCAAGCGTTCCACCGCAGGTCCCAAGCGTCGCACGAAGCGTCGTTCCAGCCGCACCGGCAGCATGGCCGGGGCGGCGGTGAATCAGGTGGCAGTCCTCGGGGACGCCGGAGTCCAGTACGAGATCATCGACACCAAGCGCGGCCGTCGTTGCCGTGAGGTCGGTGGTCGCTTTGCCAAGATGGAGATGTGCAACATGGCTAATCAAGACTTGTCCGGGTTGGACGCCGCCACGGAGGAGTTCTTGGCTGATGCCAATCCCGTCGCGAAGACCGTTCCCACGAAGTGCAAGAAGTTCGAAACCATTTATTCCGAGGCTCTCGGTCGTGACGTGAAGGTGTGTTCGGATCTGGCTGGTGCCGGTGCCGACCACAGCGAGTTGAACGGCTTGGACATCGGTGCCGAGGACGGCGCGCTCGCGGGTCCCTTGGCGAAGTGGTACGGGTTCGGTGTTCTTGGCGAGGAGCTTCCCATCGGTCCCCTGGCCGGTGCCGCTGCTGCCGGTGCCCTGGCTGCGGTCGGCGTGAAGGTCGCTGGTCGGATCCCCGGCATCGACCGGATCCCGCATGGCGGCTTGTTGCTCACGGGCCTCGTTGGTGCTGGCCTCACGGCCATGCCCCGTACGCGGGCTTTCGGCATCGGCGCTCTGACTGGCGTGGCGACTGTCGCCATGTTCAACATCGTCGGCCGCCTTGTCGGAAATACCGCAGCCCAGGCATACGAGGGCGACCTCGGTGACTACGGCTACGATATGTACGGCCTGGGCGCTGACGGCGGCGTCGAAGTCCTGAGTGACTACGGCGACGAGGTTCAGGTTCTCACCAACGGCTTCGGTGACGTCGGCAACATGGGTGCCATCGTCGAGGAGGTCGATGGGTACGGCTTCGGTGAGGTCGTTCCAGAGATGGACGGCTTCGGTGAGGTGGTGGCCGAGGAGGATATGTACGGCTTGGGCGGTAATGAAGGCGTCGAGGTTCTGTCGTCGGCCTTCGGTTCCTTGCCTTTCGCCGGAGCCATCTAGGAGCGTTTTTTCGGCCCACCGGAGCGTGGGCAATTTTGGTCCCAGGACCATTTCTGGGAGGGACTAAACGGTCGCCAACAGGCCGCCCCCTCGTTGATAGAGGAAGACAGACATCATGGCATCTCGTGGAACTCTTACCATTCGCGTGCCCGGTTTCCCAGAGCCTTTGAGCTTTGGGGATTGGGTGCATGACTCTCTGTTCGGTCAGGTTGAGGTCGGCACCACCGACAGCGCCACCATCCGCGGCCTCCAGGCCACGGTGTCCGAGAACATCCCGGGCGGTAGCTCCGTTCTGACCGAGCGGCAGACCAACCTCCCCGGCCCCGGTAACAGCGGTCTGCCTGCTGGTTGGGCTGCGCTCATCTACTCGATTCAGGTCGTCATCGCCCCCGGCGTTGACATCACCATCGGGGACATGCGCCAGCTTCACTTGCAGTCGTTCCTGCGGTTCAAGATCAGCACCAAGACGTACTCCGAGGGTCCCCTGTACCGCTTCCCCGCCGCGGGTGGCATCGAGGGCTTCTCCACGAACAACGCGACGCAGTGGCTCAACAACAGCGGCTCCTCGCCGTCGAGCCGTCGTGGGTTCGTGATCCCTCACTACCTCAAGCCCCAGGTGTCCTTCGCCGCTGAGATCGCTTTCGGCTCCGCCGTCAGCATGTCTGCGTCTCGGATCTTGGAGATCGCCCTTGAGGGTCTGATCAAGCGTCCGGTCCTGTAGCACCGGCCGCCGGAATCCGGCAGCAGTTCAACGCGCCCCCCCGTCGCCGCCCGGCGTCGGGGGGGTTTTCTATTTTTTGGTGTTGGGCTAGTGTGTGGGGGGGCGGCGGCCGTCGCCCTTTTACCAAGGCGGCTGTCGCGAATCTTGCCGCCGCGGTGGTTGCGGCGGTATTCTTTTGGGCACGAACAGGAAGGTCCGTGATATGCCAAATCTTGCCGCTGTGAAAAGTCGGGTCTACGGGCTGGAGAACGCGATTGCCGAGAGGGCCGTGATTCTTCTCGACAAGCTCTCACGTTCCACCATCCACCCATACTCGATGTTTGGGTCGAAGACGGGCCTCACCCAAAACGCCCAGACCGACTTGCCGGTGGAGAACTTTCGTAATGATCAGGACGGTCCTCTGGTCATCACAAAGCTGCGCGCCTACACCACAGCCGCTATCAACGCGTCCACGGTTGGGGCCCTTTTTTCCAACGTGTCTTTGCAAGCCTACGATCTTGACGGCCAGCACTCGTTGATGAAGAACCCGTCGCTTCTCCCGACGTTGTTCGCCATCGACAACAACACCCTGACCCTGGATCGTCCCTACGTTCTCCACCGCCGCTCCGCCCTCTTGTTCCAGGCGACCGAGGAAAACGTCGTCGGAACCACCGACCTGTACCTCTCTGTCCTTGGAGAGACGGTGCTTGGAGATATGACAGGGGCCGAGGTGGAAGAAGCCATCGCCCTGGGCATCTACCCGCTGCCAGGGCGGCAATCGTCCCTGTGGGACCATGTGTTGGTCTTTGGCGGACTTTTTGGCGACCGGCCGCCCCGCCTCAAGGGATATGCGGACGATTGCCTGCACCGCCTTCGCATTTACGTCGCCACTCTCCGTGAAAAGTTGCGGTCTGCCGAGTATGTCACCTATTCGCTGGAGGCAAATCAGGACAACATCACCCAGGGAGCCGACACGGCGATGGGCCGCAAGCGGTTTCAGAACGACCAGAACGGCGCGTTCGCCATCAACAAGATCCGCATTTTCACCACCACGGCGTTGGCCGCCTCGGCGGCAACGGCCCTGGTCGACAACGTGTCATTGACGGTTGAGAGCATCGACGAGCGGATCCAACTTACCCGCTCCATGACGCTTGGTGCGACGTTGTTCAGCCCGGAGACCAACACTTGGACCTTCGAACACCCGCACGTCGTCGGTCAAAATGGTGCGTTGCAGGTGGTTTTGCGTGAGGAAAACGTCAACGGCACCACCGACGTCTATGTCACGATGGTCGGTGAGGCGGTGCGGGGTGTGAGCCGAAAAGAGTTGCGGATGGCCGTTGCGCTGGGCCTGTATCCGCTCATGGAACGGGGGTAAGGTCTCATGCCGACAGCCCGCTCTCGCGTAGCCGCCCCTCGGATGGTTTCCGGGTGTATGAATCCGCAGCTTGTCGAGCGCGCCGTGGACCTGATCGACGGCCTGCGGCAGTCCACCATCCTTCCTTATGTGATGGAGAGCAGCGCCGACAATATCACGCAGAACTCTCAAACACGCTTGCCGGTCGATGATTTCAAGGTGATCGAGGGAGCCCCCTTCCTGATGACGGGGATGCGGTACTTTGCCACCGCTGCCCTGGCGGCGTCGGCTTCTGGTGGTCCGTTCGCCAATGTCAGCATCCGGGTGATGGACAACGACCGGATGCAACACCTCACCAAGAATCCCACGTTGCTTGCCAGCATGGTGCGGTACGACTCCAACACGCTTGAGTTTGACCGTCCCTTGGTGATGTCGGCAGATGGATCTTTCGGCATTACGTTGACCGAGGAGAACGTCAACGGGACCACTGACGTCTTCGTGTCCATGTTGGGGGAGGTCATCGCTGGTGGGAAGTTGGATTCGGACGACTTGCGAGAGGCGGTCGCTCTGGGTGTCTATCCGGCGTTTCGTGGACGGCACAATTTTTGGGACAAGGTTATTCTTGCGTCGGTCTTGCGCTCCGAGGAGGCGCGCTGCCTCACTCAAGAAGGCGAGGAAAAGCGGTGGGCGCTGCGAGCCCGGGTCGCTGAACTGCGACAGAAACTCTGCAAGGCCAGCTTTCTCACCTATATCTTTGAGAGCGACACCTCCAACATCCCCAAGGGCACCACGATCAACATGCTTTCGTCGGTGCTCCGCAACGATTCCGGTTTTCCCGTAGCCATCACCCGGATCGGGTGTTTTACGGGCAGCGGGTTTGCGGCCAGCGCCACGGGCTCTGTTTTCAACAACATCAGCGTGGCTGCGACGTTTGTTGGGCGCACCAATTTCGCACTCACCTCAAGCGTGGTGATGGCCCCCTGCCTGTTCGACCGCAAGGACAACAACTGGTTGCTGGACCGCCCTCTCGTCGTAGGGCCTGACGAGGGCATGGAGTTCCGGGTTTCCGAGGAAGACGTAAACGCCACGACCGATGTGAACGTCTCTGTGCAGGGTTACGTCGTCCACGGGCTCTCAACGCCGGAATTGCAGGAGTGCATTTCCTTGGGCCTCATCAATTCCATTAGACGGACAAGGTATTGAGGTGAGCAACCTCGTCGCCCGGTTGGATGGTTTGGATGGTCTCGGCGCAGCGGACGGCCCCATAAACATCCCCGACACCTTGCGCCTCAAAAAGCCCATTGATGAGGTCACGACGGCCGAAGCCCTCGCTGTCATGAAACAACTCAAGAGGCTTTTTTCGAAGGAAGGTCGAGAGGGCTGGACCCGGTTGATGCAACAGTGGAACGGCGTGGCGATGGACGCCAGGATCGCCCGGGACCGCTTTTGTGGAGGACCCAATCTCTACGATTGGAAAGAGGCCGATCCCGATGCGGCCTGTTTTATGTGCAAGCCGGTGGTGGTGGGTGGGATCAGCACCATTCTGTGCGACGAGTCGTATGAGATGGAACAGGCCCGGCTACGTGCCCTGACGCTCTACGACGGCATGAACAGGATTCAGAGCGCCCTTGAGACTCATGGGTTTGGTTTGTTCGATTGGGTGGACAGCCGGATTGTGGAGGTCGAGAGAAGCGGGATCAACAAGCCCGTTTCCGGCCTTGGTTTTCCCCTTCCCCTCGCCGCACCCGCCGGAAGCGCCATCGCCGCTGCGGCTGCTGGTGGGTTGGGGGCGCTTGTGGCCGGTAAGACTCTTTGGCTTGTGGCCGCGCTTATTGCGGCCATTGTTGGCTCGGTTCTTTTCTGGAAATATCTTGATGCCCAGAGCGCGAGAGTAAAGGGTGTTCTGGTAGCCCAGGCTCAGGCCGACAAGCAGCAAAAAGCCGTGGCGCAGCTATGTGCGGCCAATCCCGACAGCGCCGCTTGCAAGCGGGCGCAGGACAATCTCAAGAACATCCTTGATAATATTCAGAAGCAGGTGGCCGGTCTGGATATGTTCAGCAACGTCCCCTGGGGAAAGATCGCTCTGGTGGGCGGTGTCTTTTTCGTCGCACCCCCCTTGCTGCGTATTTTACGAGACGTGGCTGGTGACAAATGACAGGAGGTAGGATGTCGAACGGCAGCACGAAGGCTGGAATTGCGCTCAAGGGCGTCTCGTGGCTCGGACGCGCTCTGACCGTGGCTGCGGCTGAAAGGGCGGCCTCCCGTCCAGAGAGAGCCCCCAGAGCCCCCAGAGCGCCGCGGAAGGGCAAGGCCGGTTGCGGACCCTGCGCCGATGACAAGAGGGGACCTAGAGGATGATTGGAGGCGGTTCTCCACACCAGGGAAGGTATGGCGGTCTGGGCGACGCCCCTGGCACCGTCTCCGCTCGCGCTCGTTCCCGCTCCAAGAACGTGACCGGGGTGTGGCGATCTTCGGGGACCTCCCGCCAGGGCGGTTCCTCGCTATTCCTCCTCCAAAGCGGCGACGACATCGTAGGCAGCGATACGGACGCTCGGGGTCGGCTCCGAGGAAAGGTCCGTGTTTTTCCTGGCGGCCAGATCGCCGTGGAAGGTGTTTATGAGCGAGAGGACGGCCGCACCGGGGCGTTCGTCTGGAAGATCGCTCGTGGTGGAGGGACGTTTACCGGAACGTGGGTGGGAGACAATGGAAGGTCGGGCACTTGGAGTGGTGTGAAGCAGGGTGACGAGATCACCCCCGGCCTGTCCTCTTTCTTGTCGAAGCGTCATTGGGGCGGCGGACTTGGTGAGTTGGCCGGCAACGTGGAAATCAAGAAGTGCTGGTTCACCGTCATGGGTCAAAAGATCCACCAGATCCCATGCGGCGCTTCCATACCCGGTCCCGGCGGAACCCAAATCGCCATCGACAAGGACGGTGTGAACGTCAAGCCCAAGCCCAAGCCCAAGGGCTACAAACCCCCGGCCCCGCCTCCACCTGACGCCCCGGACGAGGAAAAGCAGGTGTCCGAGGCCAAGACCGTCATGTATGGGCTGTTGGGGGTGAGTGCTCTCGCTCTTGTGATTGGTGTAGTCTTGCTGGCTCGGAGGTAGAAATGCGTGGTTGGTTCACCAAGACCCCGGTTGACGAGGGCGGCCTTGTGGCGAGGCTCCAAGGACTCGGCCAACCGATGGACCCTGCGGACATTCCCGCGGACATGGACAGACATCGCAACCGCCTCCATGAGCACGCCTACGCCGGCCGCATCTACCTCTCCAGATCGAAGGATCAGCGGGAAAATTGTCGAAAAGCTCTCGGCACTCTTGGCACGATGAACGCCAGTCTTTTCTACTTGCAAGAGGCGTCCACCCATCGCCCGATGATGCCTCGCATGCTCCAACAGCACATTCCAGATAATGAGGAGATTCGTGACCTTGAACGTCGGGTTGCCGAGTCCGAGGACGAGTTTTTCCAAGCCTGTGTCGAGCCCCGCACCCGGAGAACGGAGCCCCTGCGCCGCCAGCGGGCCGCGGAGTGCGTGAGTGATGATGATTGCGGCGATGTACTGCGGTGCTATCAGGGCGAGTGCCGTGGGCCGTTGTTGGAGTTCTGATGAATCCGAGGTTCCGATATTTCCTGGGCGCTCTTGGTGCCGCTTTCGTTGCGTCCTTTTTGTTGCGGCGCTCCAAGCGCGGGGCTTTCGGCATAGACTACGAAGTGGACCCGGCTCGGCCTTATGGTCGAAGCTGGAAGGCCAAACGCCCTCCCAAGCTCCCCGCAAGCGCCCGTCACGCTTCCGTGCCGGGAGCGGCCTACCCCTACGTTGAGCGCATCGCGGGGGACCAGGGGCTAGGCCCCAACTTCGTCAAGACGATGGTGGCGTTGGCGAAGAACGAATCCAACGGCACGTTCGGTCTGCCCGCTCGGCCGCCCTATGCGTCCACCGGAGGGTGGGGGACGTACCAGTTCAACGTGGGCGCATGGGAGACGATGGCTCGGTACAAGAGCTATTACGGCTGCAAGGGTCCTTTTATTCCCCCGACCGCCCCTCTGATGTGGGACGCCACCCCGTATGAGGAACTGGCCTTCCCGATCAAAATCTACGCCTGTCTGTGGCGGGCGGTGAAGGATGCGGGTGGAAGCGACCGATATGCGGCCAGTGGGATTTGGCTCTGGCACTCCGGTCCCGCCTATTTCAAGAGCTTCCTTCGTAAAGCCAAGGTCGAGGGCTTCCCCGCGGCCTGGGCCGCCACCGACAGTGGTGGCGGTCGCCGTGAGAGGGTGGCGGGGCGGGTGGTGGGGAAGGTGGATCGCTCCGGGGTGGCGTGAGCAGGCGGCGTAAAAAGGACGCCTGCGAGGGGCCGTGGGAGTTTTCCATCGTCCAGTCGGTGTGGTTTCGCAAGGACAAGGCGAAGAACAAGCGTCAGGCCGACTCTTGGCTCAAGAGGCACGACTTTGAGCCGTCCTTGAAGACGGAGACGTCCAAGGAGGGCTACCTCGTGGCCCGCCTCCATGAACCCGGCGAGGTTGCGTGCTACCGCTACGGGGAGTGGATGGACGACGGGCGGGTGCGGTTTCTATATGGTGGCAAGCCCGACGAGTAGGGCTGGCCGCTTTCCAATTTCCGAAAAGTTGAGGTTTGGCGGGAGCATTGGCTAAATAGCTGGCCGTGCAGAATGATCCCCCGCTTGTTTGGCCGCCCAGATCCGGGCGGATTCTATACAGGGAGAATACCGTAATGAAACGAATAATCGCTGCTATCTGTGTGTTGGGATTCATCGCGTGCTTGGTTTGGTTGTGGCGGCTTTCCGACGCCCACGCCAGCGTCGTGGTTCCGGCGGAATCGGACCTGCTTTTTCGCGTGGTCTGCGCCGAGTGCCTGTCTTGTCCTGCCTCGGAACGGGTCGCCATCGCCCATGTGGCGGTCAACCGGGCAAAGCGTCCAAGCTGGTGGGGGGAGGGCCTTCGCTCGGTGCTTCTCAAGCCAGGACAGTTCGCGGCCCCCGACAACCCCTATTGCGGGGCGCAGCTTCCACCGCCCCCTCCCCGTGCCGACGGGGTGGTCGGGTGGTCCCCTGCGATAGTGGACCGCCACCAACGGCTCGTCGATGAGACGAAGGCGCAGGTCGCCCAGGTCTTGGGCGGTGTCTCGGACGATCCCACGGGCGGCGCGACGTTCTTTCACGCCAAGCGTCTGGGCAAGCTCTGGCCGCACTTGAACGAGGTGGACGTCCCCAAGGTCTGGTTGCACCGCTTTTACCGGGACTGAGGGTCCGCTGCCCGGCGTTTGTGCGGTCGTACATCAGCGCCGCCGCAGCTTGTGGATGTTCAAGTGCCATTCCCCAGGGCCGGTGGCCTCAATACTGAAACCCTCGCAGGGCTGCCGGGTCTGGGCGAACGGTCCATACCTCTCTTGTTGCATGTGAGCGAGATCCGCGCCCTCCGCGAAAACGGAGGCAACAACGGTGTCATCTTCGGCGTCCTCGTATTGAGGGAGAGACGCCTGTGCTCCGCTGGTGCCATCCCAATACCTGTCGATGCCTCTTGCAATTTTACGAGCACACAAAAGGCCCTCGCGTTGAACGTCCTTTCGTTTTGCCATCAGTCCCTCTCCCTTATGCAGACACCCATAGTCTATCCCCCGCACCCTGTTTTGAGCTACGCCCTTCTGATATTTGCTGCGATGTCTTCCGCAAGGGCGGCATACAGTTCGGCCTTCTGACAACGCCCCCGCCGCATCGCTCGGTAGGACAGGCGGACAGCGTACCTCACGAGGCGGTCTTGATCTCGGAGAGTGCCGTTCCGGTGGGCGATCCACAGCGACATCAGGTCCCTGTGGGCGGGTCGGCAGTTGCGGTGTACCCATCTTGGGTAGGGCCTCCGTCGATGACCCCAGGGGATCTCCCGCGCCGTGCGGCGGACCTCTCTTGCGCCCCCTGAGCGCCTACCTTGTCCCAGGTCGCCTAGTGCGAGTGCCATCGAGTGTTGGTATGCCATGTTTGGTATTGTCGCCGGGGGCGGCTTACCGGGTCAAGAACAGGGCTCGCCTTTACCGGGATTGAAAATCTTGGGGTCAAGGGGGTGCGGGGGTTAGACTATGGGCGGACCCGGAGGACTGATGGCACGATTTGTATGGAGGATTGCGAAAGGCGGTTCCGCTAAGCGGTACTGTTGGGACACCGACAATCGCGTATTTGCCGCGAGGTCCAAGTGTCCCGGCGGTGGTCCGCCCAGGGAGAAGCCCAAGAGGAAGCGCGGGAAGAAGGGTGCCGCCCCCTCCAAGCGGTTTGTCTGGAAGACCAAGGGCAATAAGCGACGGTGTTTCGATACTGTGCGCGGTGCATGGGCTCCGGTCGCCAAGTGTCGCACGAAGCGTCGCTTCGGGCGGTTTGGCTGGAGGAAGGTGTGTTGGAACTTTGATAGGGAGGAGATGGCCGCGACGCGCTCGTGCAAGAAGCCGGCGAGGCGAGGGGTTCCCAAGCATGGCTCCCGATACTGCCTCCAACCGGACACGCCGTTGCCCGGCGGGACGGTGCTGGTCGGCAAGTGTTGGGATCGACAAGGCGAGAAGAATGTTGCTGCCAATATGTGTGGTAGGGGAGCCGATCTTTGCCGGCCGAAGTTGACCTGATTTCCCCTTGGCGCTAGCTTCCGACGCCATGAATCAACAACCTTCCCCACAAAACGGCAAGCAGGGCCGCAGCTACGTTCGGGGCGTCGTTTTGCGCCACACGCCCCGCCAGATGTGCGGCGGTCTTCAACAGATGTCCTTTTCCCCCGGCCTGAACATCCTCGTCGGCCCCAACGGCTGCGGCAAGAGCACGGTCCTGCGTGTCTTGAGGGACACGGGATGGCGCGAGCTTCATGAGTGCGAGATCGTCAAGGCCGGAAAGGGCAACGTGGAGTGGTTCGGCTACGATGCGGAGCAGGACAACCCTCGCTCCAGCAGCCGTGACGCCTTCCCGTTTCTATCGGCGGCGGGCTCCCACGGTCAGGTCCAGCGGCGCGTGTTCAAGTACATCTCGGAGCGGCTCCAACCGGGGATGCTCGTCATCATGGACGAGCCCGAGTCGGCGCTCGACATGGACGGGGTGGAGGTGCTTTTCGCCACCATCCAGGCCCGCCCCGACCTTCAATGGATCATCGCATCCCACCACATTTTGATCTGGCAACTGCCCGACGCCAACGTCATCGAGATGTCTCCGGGCCATCGCCGCAAGACGATCATGCAGCACCAGCGAATCATCGCCAACAGCGGCGCAGGGGCCTAGTTGACACCCGCCCGCTAGGCGCTACGTTTGTCGTCCCATCAGTGGAGGTTGCGGTGTCCGAGTCCAGGCTTGATCTTCTTTCCATGTTGCCAGAGGACGGCATCGACCGATGTGTGCCCAAGTCGGAGTTCAATGTCTCCGTGGCGGCCAGCAACGCCGGAGCGAACACCACCTTTCCCAACTTCATGGAAGTGGCGGCCGTGTTGCGCCGCAACGTGGTTGATACCCATTACAAAGACCTGTCCAACGGCAAGCCCTACGAGAGTTATGTTCCGGCTCGCAACGCGATGGAGGAGGCCGAAGGGGAGATGGCGGTGCAGGCGTTGAGCTTCCTGTACGACCACCTGACCTTTCACGAACAGTGGAAGAAGGCGCTCGCCCTTTTGGCCTATTCGGTTCCGGTTCGTTTGATCAACGACATCCGTATTCGCAAGATCATCGAACATGCCCAGAAGAACGTGGAGGCTATGGAGGACGCTGAAACCGAGCGCGCCAACTTCTATCTGACCAAGTGCAACGCGATGGAAGACCACTACATTGCTATGTTCCAACAGATGCCGCAGCGGTCGCGTTATTGGCTGATGGTTTCTCGGTTACGTGATGCCAAGCGTTGCCTGGAGTATGGAACCGATTGTGGGTTGAACGTGCATTGGGCCGCCAAGCTCGACTCCAAGATCCAATGGTACGGCACCGACATTTCCGAGAAGCAGGTCTCTTACAACAAGGATCAGGCTGATCGTTCGGGCGCTGACAATGCCGACTTCATCTCTTGCGACGATGAACGGTTCTTCGGGACGATGGACACCGTGGCCGTCCTCGACACCCTGGAGCACACCGCCCACCCTTATGAGCTTTTGGTCGCAGCGGAGAAGTTCGTCGCTCCCGGCGGAGCCGTGGTGGTGTCGGTGCCCTTGGGGGCGTGGAGCGGACGTGAGCAGTTCCACGGAACCTTGGTGGGGCAGCACATCGACACCCAATCCTTGGGCGGCTTGCGGGCTTTGTTGGCTTCCCGGGGGGAGGTGGTGGACGTTCAACCCATCCACGGCGGAAGTCTCGATCCTAACGAGACGTCGGCTTGCGCGACCTACATCCCGAAAGGGAGCTAATCCTCCCGGTCCTCCCACGCAGCCCGCACCATCTGGTTTCGCTCGTCGCCGCGCCAGTACGGGGCTGACGGCCTTATTCCTGCTCCACTTCTTGCCACGCAGCGCCACTTCTCCCAAGGTACGGCTTTCTTGGCTTGCACGTAGCGGTCGGCCATCCGCTTGCAGTTGTCGATGGGGTTGCGTGCGA
>Ga0080013_1000121_pt1 | contig 106884 bp, 88 predicted proteins | sample ETNvirenome_6_85_FD_69236 | JGI IMG/M metagenome (GOLD analysis project Ga0080013, IMG submission 69236) | Marine viral communities from the Pacific Ocean - ETNP_6_85 (SPADES assembly) (version 2) | ecosystem: Environmental > Aquatic > Marine > Oceanic | place: Pacific Ocean | collected 2013-06-19
AACAAGCATCTAATGAACCAGATATGGGTAAACGAATATCATCAACACTTATAGGTTCTTCATAATCTGCCCATAGTGTTGATACTCCTGGATTAGTACCTAATGTTGTTTCATAGTCTATAATATTTCCACTTTTAACGTCATATCTAGGTCCCACCATAACCGAAGCTAATGAACCAAAATCAACAGACCATGTTATTGGTTCACCACCCCTACTATCTAATAAATCATAAAAACATGTACTTGTTAAACCACTTAGTTCTACGTTTGCTGTACAATTACCAGAATTAACAAATTTTCTATAGTCTATTTCATTATCTGATAAACCAAATTTGCTTACTGACGAAAAAAAGCCATCACCACTAACTAAACGACTTTTACCATAATCAGTCATATACATTCTAAATGTGTTACCACTTAATACATTATTATTTATATTCAAATATGCCATTAAAAATCTATTGCAATAGAGAATTGTTGGGTGCCACTTCTTTCAACTGGTGATTGTAATTTTGCTATCGCCATTAAATCTGGGAACCCATTTTCATTATCAAACAATCCTATTTCTGTTATTTTTGGTTTTAGAGTTACCCCCTGATTAGCGTTACTATAATCTACCCATGTAGGATTTGTTGATGTGTTATATTGTGTACTTCCCAATTGTACCACATGTTTCATTTCATATATAGTTGCCATAATGTCTGTTTCTACTGTACCGTAGAAAAAGTACTCGTCACCAAATTGTAATTCTGTTTGTGGGTCAGTTGTGTTGTTAGGTATGTTTATATTAGCTGGTACAGTATACCCACTTGCAACATATGAACCACATCCATTATCAGTCTCATTCTGTGTTATATAGAATGTATTATTAGTCATTGCACTAGCTGTAATCTTATTACCAACTACATGCCCTTCTATTAAACCAGTATAGTTTTTACCTTTCCATGCTGATGGGGAAGGTCTAGTACCAGTAGGTGCTTGTTGCCATAATAAATGGAATTCATCAGCTTCCCAACCGGTACCTAAACCAAATGATGTATCATTAAATGGTCTAAGATATGGAAATTCAGGACCAAAAGATACCGCTAAGTCAAAGTTGAATGGGTCTGCTACTGATTTATTTTCATGAACATAATAATTACAGTGTATCCCGGTTGTCATCCCACTACCATTTGTAAACATATATGTCACCCATAAAGTTTGTCCGTTAGTCTGCATTGCACCACCAGTACATCCAGTAACACAACCACTACCTGGTGTTATCTTTTCTATTTTAGGTGCTGGTAAAGTATAACTTCTATTAGATTTATATGACATTGCTGCTAACAATTCTTCATCATGAATTGCAACTAATTTATAATCAGGAAATACTTTACCTACTATATTTGGTATCACCCCATTACCTACATTATCATCTGTTAAGTGGTAGTATCTTAACCCATCATCATTCATGTTGATATTTTTACTAGATAACATATAATGTGGGTTTGCGTTAAATATACTATTTGTTGGTGGGTCCACATAAAATGTTTGTCCTAGGATTGTTTCATTACCTAGACCAGTTCCCGTACCTGAACCATTAATATCTTTTTTATGCCACATTAACCAAGGTAAATGTAATTTAAAGTTTTTAGCCTCTCCAACATCAGTAGCTGTATTTAATTCCATGGCAAATTTTTCACCATAAAAATCTGTAGTAGTGTTGTTGGTGTAGTGTAAAATACCTAAACATTTTTGGTCTTCTGGTAAAACTACTCTAATATTATCATCTGAGTCATAGTACCATGTACCACCTATAGTATTAGGGTGGTAGAAATCACTACGTTGGTCTGTAAATGATTGTCCGTTATTACTTTTATACCCGAAATATTCCTTTGAGCCACAATATCCACTAGACCCATAAGTGTTTACATTGGCATCTCCAGCTCCTACCCCGGCAATTGACTCACTCCAATTTATATTCATGTTCCATATCTTGGTATCGGTAGTTGATACATTACAACAACTATTAAATGATAACGAATCGTCACACCAGTAAGCGGCTGTATCTGCTGAAGTATATATACTTGTAGTACTCATTGGGTCTGCTGAAAAAGCCGGATATACCCTAACCCTAGTACATGCTGATTGTAGTACAGCATTATATGGTGTAGTTGGTAAATCTCTATCCAATGTTAGATTTAAGGTAGTACTAGTTTGTGCTGTATTACCGTTACCAGCTATTACTTGGTAAAATAATGTCTGGGATGCACCTGAATAATTTAATTCTTCACAATTTGTGTCAGCGTCCCATTCATAAGTTATTGATATGATGTCACCATATCTAGGACTATAGTTGTTGGTAGATTGACAGGTGTTTGCACTAAATATACAAGCTTGAGACCCACCGGTTAATGCTGAATAACAAATATTCCAATTGGATGACTCGGTATAGAGTCCACTAGTCTGAGCTGAATAATAACTGTATTCACCAAGAATACCATTTAAATTTCCTGCTGGCACTTTAAAAAATCCTCTGGCTGTTGCTGTATTAAAAACATCTTCATTTGTGTGTTGTGGTATTGTAGGTCCAAATGTGTCACCAGTATTGATTCCCCCAGTAATTGGGTATTTAACATGTCCAGAATTTTTTGCTGGTTTTGCTAATATGTTTTGTGCGTTATGTTCAGCTTGTAATACATGTATACCAGTATAATTAGCTGGTAATTGTGTATAACAATTATAACATATTTCACTATCTCCTAGTTGGAATAGTGCTATATTTAATTTTCCTTCTGATAGTTTTTGTCTACCTGCGTCGGTTAGTCTAGCTACTATAGCCCCTTGTGTGCTATTTTTAAGTATATATCCCATAATATTTTTCTTTATTCATAAATATATTTTATTTCAGTTTTCATTTGTTTAACTAGGAGAATAAAATACATCTCTTGTTATTTCAAATGGTACTGATTCTGTTTCTGATTGTGTAACCACTTCTTCACCACTAATAAGTGGGTAATATCTCTTTATCATAACTTTATAAGTATAACTTCCTGGTGCTGGTGGTGTTAATTTAAAATTTTCTATATTAGAACCTATCACACCAATACCTAAAGTTATTTGTTGTTTTTCTATTAAATCACCATTATAATCAAACAACCTAATAATTATATCTTCTATTAATGGTTTAGTCTTATTATGTTTAATAGGTATAACTGGATTTTTAGTTGTGCTAAACCCAATAACAGTATATATAGTTCTATAGAAAAGTGCTATTGTGTCTCCACTAACATAAGTACTTGTAGAGCCCATTAATTGTATCTGTTTTTCACCAGATTTTCTATAATCTTTATCATTATATATTGTAACACCATTAACAGCTACACCAACACCACCAGAAGATTGTTTATCTAAATTTATATAATAATACCCATCCTGTTCGTATATCTCATCTGTAACGGTGGTGGAGACAGTGCTTGGTATGGTAACAAATTGTGTGTATGACCCTCCTACCGCATCATATAAGAACTGTAATTCATCATTATTTTGTACCGTTTCTGGGTTAAACCTTACTGTTCTTGATGATGTATTATATATGTAATCCCCAGTAGCAGCTTGAGTTGTGTCTGTATCGGCACTAAACCCTTCTTTAAGTACTAGTCCGTTAGTCACCACAAATGGTCTACTAGTATATTCACTCTTTAATGTATAATAATATGTGTATGCACTATATAATGGAGAACTAACATCTGGCATATCACTAACCCTATTAGTTTCTATTTTAATTGATGGTGTTGTGTCTGTTATATTAAAATCCGTTAACTTTAGGGTTGGTGTTGGTGGGTTGGTAACAACAACTAGGTATTGGTCGGTATTATAATCAATGTATCTTTTTGGTGGGTAACTTGCTGTATCTACCCATACCTCATTATTTTTATATTTTTTATCTTTATATAGATAACTTAACCTAACTATGAATTCCCATGCTGTTTCTGTGGATAGTCCTGATAATGGTATGTGTGTACTAGCACTAAATAGAGTATCGTTTGTTGAGACATCTAATACCTTAGGTTGGGTGTCAAATATAGCTTCGTAATCTGGCATTGTAGACACCTCTTCTGTTTGAAATATGTAGGGATATATTCTAAATTTTGGGAACATGTTGTCGAATGTCATATCTTCATTTTCTCCTCCAAAATAAAATTGTATTTCCTTTGTTTTATCACTTTCTGCGTTATAAATGTCCAGATTAGGTCTAAACCCTACTGTTGTTGATACATTGGTTGTTGCTTTATTTAAATTATTAACTGTTACTGATGGTTCTGGCATATTCTGTATGGATACGGTTAATTTTGGTTTTACTTTTGGAACACCGTTACTACAACTGAAATAGCTATTACATGTACTACTCTCTATTAGATTACTTGTTGTTCCTGTAGTTAAAGTTATCCCAGTTATTACTGATGGGCCATCTAACTGACCACATAATGGTGCTATAACAACTTCTTCACTAGGTGCCCCACTAAAACTCATATGGTACCATCTACTGGATGCTTGTAAGTATTCACCAAAACCTATCTTTCGTGACCCTAAGTATTTACATAAAGCGTAATTATCAACCCAAGCCCCAATAGATTCACTATTACCTGTCCATGTTGTTTTATCTAAAAGATTTAAATTTATAGTATATAATGAATTATATGGATTGGCCGCACCATCAGCTTTAGTTATTGCTCCACTAGCAGTAGCCCCCATAGTATCAGTTATTTGTATATTAAATTTTTCACCTATTTCACCGGAACGTGTAACTTTTACTCTAGTAGAACCTTGGTCGTTCCAAATTGTAGAACCAGAATAAGGGCTTTGGGTACCTGTATTAGTTAATATATTACTTATACCATAATACGGGTTAGTTTTGGAGCACCCACTAAATCTACAATCATGAAATCGTGGAGTTTTTGTCTTACTTATTGCATAAGCCTCGTTACCAAAATTATTCTTAACACTAACAGAACCAGAAGAACTATTAAACACTAATGTTAAATTATGTGTTACTCCTTTTGCTCCATATTTCCCTGTGTCATCTCTAAAAGCGGCTAATACTAAAGCTATATCATTACTAGTTGATGCTGTGGAGTTGAAGGATGTTTGCCAGGTATAATTATTATAAGAACATAGACTTAACATACCGGTAAATTGTAGATTATTTGAACTTGCTGACGTACTAAATCTGTTATATGTACCAGCTAAAACATCACTAGCTAAATCTACGTTACCACTAGAATTTATTGTGTAGTCACCAGCTCCAACATTACTAGTGGATACACCATATGTGTTACCAGTACATAAGGAGGCTATTGGGTTACCGTATCTACCATAATTAACTCTTGGGTCTATTGTTACCCAACCAACACCACTATTCAGTGTAGGCCATCTTAGAATAAATTTATTTATATACGTATTAAAATAAAATTTACCAATGTCCTCATTAGTTGACCCTATAGCTGGTCCTACGGCACCACCTTCATTCATTGTAAAAGCACTTGTACCTAAATACCAAGTAGTGCTATTATCTGTTAATCTATTACTAGTAGTTCCTGTATATAACCAAACATATGGGTCTTTAGTGTATATCCTTCCATTTGGTCCTAAACCTAAAGGGAATGAAAAATCACTACCGTAACCTGGCCCCCATCCAGCTGTAAAGTTTAATCTAAATGGTGCAAATGGAACATAATTAGTCCATTTATCAAAAAGTGTGGATATTGTCCACCCACTATATTTTCCATCATCCAAATAATCATAAGCTGTACACCCACTATTATCCGCAATTGTCTTAACGGTTAATGGTTTTTGTTCTACAACTTTAATTGTATACTCACCATTTTTCAAATCATTAAACACATGTGATGTACTACCAGTATCACCATAATATGTGGAAATTAATTTTCCGCTTTTTCTAATCTCATATCTATAGTTATTAGTTGTTGTAGTTGATGAGTCTATGGTTATTTGACCCACTTTATTAGTGTCTGTGGTACAAGCACTATTAGTTATAGATACTGTTAATGATGGTACTGTTAATGCACTAACAGTAAGTATTGTTTTTCCTGTATTACCATTTATGTCCGTGATAGTAGCTTGATAGTCTGCAGCACATAAATTATTTAAATTAAATGTATTGGCTGTATATGTTGTGGTTAAACCGGTCCAAGTAACAACATATGGTGCAGAACCACCAGAAACTAAAATATTGTTTATGCTACCATTACAAGTATTTGTTAATGTATTTTGTACATTATACCCACTTAATTTTATAATCCCACTAAAAGTTGCCATATTTTATTTAATTTTTATTAAGGACATGGGTCTGACTCATGTTGACACCTTTTTATTTCTTCACACCAGTAATATTCGTCAGGACAAACACCACCATCATCTCTATCTCCATCTCTGTCTTCATCTCCATCGTCATCTCTGCCTTCGTCAAGTGGTGGTACGTCTTCATCACCGTCCTCTCTAGGTTCTTCTTCACGTGTTTCACAAGCTGCTATACAAATATCCATAGTAGTATAAATCCCATCTGTATCTTCAAAACATACACCCTCTAAACAACTATACATTATTGTTTCTGTTGTATTATTAGTTTGTGTTGTTGTATCAGTAGTACATATGCTTTTACAATCTTCTATAGTGTTATATGTTCCACTTGGATGTAGGATACAAGCCCCATTTATACAAGCATATCTTTTCTTTTTCTTATGTTTCTTTGCCTTCTTACAATCCTCTTCACAGGATTCTAAATCTCTATATTTTCCTGTCTTACTCTTTGTACACCCCTTAATGGCACACTCATATCTTGAGTTGTCCTTAACTTCTTTTACCACAACCTCTGTACCGACTACTTCGTCTACTATAACTTCTGGTAACACACCTTTAGTTATTATTGGTTGGTTACCTTTATCTTCAACTTGTGACAGATAAGTATTTTTATCTGTACATTTACTTATTAGAACTGGTTGACATCTAACATCTAATCCTCTACAGTATTCTGATGCTGATTTTAAACAACCGATGCACTCTACAGGTTCAAAATCATATAATACTTTTGTTATTCCGTATATTGGGTCTAACTTTAACTTGTCGGATAGGTCTTGTCCACACTTACAGTAATACTGACAACTGGTATCTCTAGGTCTATCGTGTACAACATTAGTATAGTCAGAAATATCTGAAACTACAGTTATTTCCTTACCATTAATAGTTATTTTCTTATCTATGTTAACTATTTTCCATTTATCTGGTGTTGTTTTATGTAAAATATCATAAGCTGATACTGGTTTACTACTAGAACACGGCCTATGTAAACCACACTCAGGTGTTACAACAATATAATGTTTAAAGTCATTACCTAGATAATTCTTAAATTTATTACATATAACATAAGATTGTGAGGTTCTTGGAAATTGGTAATCACACTCTATACCAAATTCAGAATCATATGTGGGCATATTAAATGAAAATATTCCGTTTTCATCCATATCACCCATCTTATTTTCAGATTTTTTTGTTAGTGTATAGTCTTTGATTGAATTGCTCTCTATTAATGTTTGCCAGTCATTACTAGGAGTATCTGATTTTTTATCCCAGACTAATCTATTATCTTTACCATATGAATCAATAAATGTTAATTTATTAAATAACGTATCGTCTACTTTAGGTAACACAATAGTATCACAACCCCTATCTGTCATATATAAAGTACCATTTAAACTAACATCATTTTCAGTTCCACTAATATTCATTTTAAATGGTTTCGACTTCTTATCACCATCAAAAAATAATTCTTTATTTACAACACTACTGGATGATTTTATGCCCCTAAAGAAAGGTGCCTCTTTCGTACCACCACTGTAATTTAATTTATGACCTACCTGAACCCTTAAATTTGTTGTGCCGGAATATTTAGATGTTGTTTCCCAACCACAATTATATAATAGTTGTATTGTGTCTCCCTTACCTAAATTTATAAAACCAGTATCTAATGTTACTGGTATCTCTCTACTAAAAATAGTAGTTGCTGAAACATTATCAGTATTACAAATGCTAAATCCACTAGCACTTTTATCTATATTTGTAACCTGTAGTGTTAAATAATCATTTGCTGCCCCATCTATTTTACTCCTTAATACCTTAAACTCTTTTACCTTGGTTGGTGTGGTGCTGCCACTTTTTATTCTATTAATGTAAACTGAGAAATCGAAACTTTTTATACCTGTATTATCTATACTATTATCACCATAATATTTTAAAATACCTGTATTATACCTAAAATCTGTATCAACACCTGAAGTCTCCAATTCATTTTTTCCTGCTTGGATTATAGATGTATTAATTAATCTTTTGATATCGTAATTATTATTTAAATAATTTATTGTTGTTGCAGATGGATAAGAATTACTTATATATTTACACCATTTGGTGTCTAAGTAATCCATATTCAAATAAGCTTTGTATGTAAATCTGTATAACCCATCAGTTACAGCACTATAGGTCATATAATTTGTTTGTGAATCTCTATCTAAATTTAAGTACCCCCCATTTTCACTATAAACATCTTTAAAAGCATATGCTTTATATTTTCTAGTACTATCACCTATAATGCCCATTCTTTTACTGGTTGTAATATTACTGATTGGTAGTATTGTATTACCGGTAAAGGTACTTCCAGTAAAATTTAAATCGTATGTATCTCCTGATGTAGCGGCTGAGTATATTACATCTCTGTTTGTTGTGTCAAAATTTGTAAAACAAAAGTCTGTATTACTGAACTCTTCAATAGGTGTAATGTTATATAATGGTTGTAGTGATTTACTTTGGTTATCTTTTTCTTTACCTGTGGTAACTTCTCCGTCTGACCCCACATTGTAGTCACCAACGTAATCCACACCATTCAAAAGATATTCATTACCATAAGTGTATAGTTTATTTTGTTTACCAGAATAATCTATCCCTATATTTGCTTTTTTTCTTGGGCATATTAATATGGCTTTTATCAACCCCTCACTATTGTATGTAAATTTAATATCGTTAAACTGATTGAGTGTGCTTCTCTCAATCCACTGTGATATCTTACTATAATTTCTACTAACTTTACCAACTACCCCCCTATTAGTAAGCGTTGGGTATGTTTCTATACTACCTATTTGTTGTGCTTTTAATTTTTCAGTAAAACTTGTTAATTGTTCTGGTGTCGGAAATTTAAGACTTAGACATTTATTAGCTGATGAAAATAACTTATTATCTCTAATTTCACTTGCCCAATCAATAGCGTATATTTCTTTACCATTCTTAATTACTTTACTACTCTCTTTAATGACATTATCTTCTATTTGTCGAGATATATTATATGGTATTTGTAATATATTGTCATTAGTTAAATTAAACTCTTTTAGATTAACATTGGGGTCTAGTTTATTTTCTACAGTATATATTTTACTTTCGACTAGTTCTAGACTCCTAGCATCGACATCTTGTTTTATTAACTCTCTTTTATAATCGTATCTAATCTGTCTATCCGCTAAATTTTCTTTTGTTAGTTCCAGGTAAACTGTATTTAATTTAATTGGTTTGTCACTTGTTATTGTTTGTACTGGTACTATAATAGCGGGTGTCTCGCCTTCAATTATAACACCGTCTTTAATTCCCACCTTAAACCCTAAATATTTAGTATACTGACCAGAATATTCACTAAGAATATCCATATCGAAAGAAAAATTCTTTAATCTAGCTGGTGGTAATGTTAAATCGGGCAATATCATTTGAATCTCGTGATTCTTACCTAATTTTGGTTTAGCTATTGGTGTTATTGCTCCTTTACCTCCACCTGTTCTTGTGGTGGTAAGGTTAAAATAGTTTTTGTGAGTTAAAAAAGCTCCAAATACACTATTTTTAATCTCTTGAAACCCAAATACCCCTTCAGAATTTATAAAAACTTCTAGTATTAGGTCTGTTTTTGGGACTTCTAGTTGTTCATAATAATTAACTATGTCTATATATTCTTTACTAAATTTTAAGAATAGTCTTTCTGTAGCATCATTCACATTAACAAATGCATCTACAGGTTTAGTGGTGTTGTATGTTAACATACACCATTTCTTTTTATTAATATTAGTGTCTGACACATAAAACATGAATTTTAACTTATCACTAAGTATTCTCAAGTCCACCTTATTTTTATATATTACCCCACTCATATTATTAATATCTTCCTCTATTATTTATGGTGTTATTAACTGCTGTACCATTTTTTCTGTTTATTTGTAAGTCATAACTATCCATCCATTCTAAATCTTTATCTCCAAATTTCTTAAACCCACCAATAAATAAAACATTACTAGTAGCTCCTTGTTTTTTAAAGACTTTATTAGTAGTATGTGTATTTTTATTTGTGTAATTTGATTCGGCTAGATTATTTACCTCTTTACTAACAATTTCACTACCAAATACACTTCCTTTATTTGACATGTTGTACAAAGTAGCGTAACTAGATATTGGGTTAGGTATATCACCATTTATTATACTATTATAGTATAGTGTACCTGTAGGTGGACCATATGGTAATGTAAATGGTTTTGGTGTTGCTGTTTGGAATAATGGTACCATTACACCTGTTGTCGCGGATGGTGATACGGTGAAGGTATTATTTAAATAAGGAGTGGTTAGTGTTTCCCCTGTTACCTTATAACACCTATACACAAACTTATCTCTATGGAAGACTGAATTTTGTACTTTAAGACCACTAGTCCATAATGTAGTAGCTGGAACCATCTGTTCTACAATCCTTATCCAATAATCCCCCATAGATTGTGCATACTCTATCATTTTATTATAGGTATATTGGTTGTCATTACCACATTTATCACGTAAATAATCTAAATACATTTGTTGCAATACCGGATAACCACCAGTTTTACCATCATTTATGGTCATTCTATTTTTCACATCAATTAATACCTTCCAGAAACTACTAAGGAACGTTTTAAAATCTTGCTTTTTAGCATTAATTTTTGGGCTGGTAGCGTCCCAAGTACCAGCAGAATTAGGATATGGATATGGTAAACTACCACCACTGAACAAACAATTATATTGTGCAGATTGTTTCCAAACATCATATACTAAAGCTTGTCCAACATTTAAAGATAACTCTATATTCTTAACATTAATAACTAATCTCTCATCAGTGATATCATATGTAGCGTCTCTATTATTGAAACTATAGTCTCTTAGGTATTTCTCTCCTGGTTCAGTTCTAATCCAAGATTTTTTATCGTCTATAACCTTTTTCAACCCAAAACCAAAATGCATATGTGGAAATCTACTAAATCTATCTAAATATGGTGCTTTTATTTCATTTGAGTATTTTCCTGCTGTCCAGAATCCACCCCATGTAAAATTAGAAAATTTATTTTTAATTACTGGTGTACAACCACTAAGTGTTGAGTTTTCTGTATCTATTACAACTTCTGACTTGTGTTCTTCGGTTCTTTCAAACCACCCAGCTCCTCTTTGGAAGAAGTAACTTTCTGATTCTTTTGGTTTTTTAGGGTATCCTGATTTATCTATCGGGTAGTCACTTAATATAAACGGATGTGTTGTTGTTGCACTTAAAAAATAATATTGTGCAAATACCTCACTATACATTAATTGTTCAGTGACATATGACCCTCCTGATATTCTTTGCCAAGTATAATCAAATTTATTATGTGGTCTTTTATAAAAACTTAACCCGTTACCACCTGTTGTACCAGAAAATGGAGTTTCCCCAGTGATAACTATAGTTCCTTGTGTTCCACCAGTGGTATCCCAAATAAATTGTAGTGGTGAATTCATATCAATTTTAGAATCAGCTAAAATAACATATTCATTAAACTCAACAAGTGCCTCTGGAGCACCCAATAAAGTCAATAAAAATTCTATAGACTTTCTAGTCCCTTTTGATTTGAATAGGTAGGCTGTATTCATTAATATATTCCTATACAGTTCTATGTCTAGTTCTGCTGGTGTCTTACCGATAGTCGTACCAGAATATTTAGGTGTAGTAATACCTAATACACCATCTAGGAAATTAGTGTTGTCTAGGGTGGATGGTGTGGACCACCCTAAGGTCCTAGCAAAATTCTTTATTAGTTCATTTGGTATTGTTTTCTTGTTATCGTAGGTAACATTATTCATATATGCTATACCTTCGACAAATAGTTTTACATCATCAAAACCCCTACCAAATATCTGTAGTGTTTTTTCTACCTTCTCATCAGCCGTATCAAATTCTTTTAGTGTTGGTGCTGTTAAGAATCTAGAAACTAAGTTAGTTTTCTCTCTATCTAGTTCGTCTCCAGTGTCTGATAATGTTGTTAAATATTGTGTATATTCTGAAGTACTAATATCTAAATTTATAGCATCTTGTAAAGGCCATGTTTGTCTAACATAACTATAATATTTAGTTCCTTGACTTGTTTCTTTAACTAATTTAAACTGAGCTGTATAAGGTGGAGCAATTTCTCTATTCATTAAAAACGCTTCCACGTCTTTAAATTCTTTAAAAGTCTTTTCTGTTTCTAGACTATTAGGTTTTATATAAAACTGGGTCGTGGTTGAGGTGTTGGTGTTGAATGGGTTACCTTCTACCACCATTTCTATATAATTAGTCGTTGTTGTTTGTGGTGTTAGGCTTATAAGTTTATACTCTAGTGAGTCAACTTTACTGTCAAACTTAATAGCATATTTGCTAAACTCTTTAGTTAGATTTCTAAGTTTACTCATAGTCCCTTCGGCTACTTTAACCACAGTGTCTGCACTATTACCAAAAGTTTCTAGATTATTTAAAATCTGTTCTGGTGAAATATTGTTTAATAAGTCACCATTTGTGGTAAACTCGATAGAGAATGGATTTGATACATAGTTTACATTAGTTCTAAAAGTTGTTCTGTCCTTTGCTCCATCATAAACAATATTATAAGCAGTTGTATTTCCACTACTATAATCAACTCCCACCCCATCAACAAATATTGCAGCTGGGAAAAAGTTAATTATTTCTTTAACTGCAATGTTTAATCTTTTCTTTAATGAGCCATATAAAACAAAACTAGATAAATCACTTGTATCGTTATTAATAAAAACAGATAAATTATTACTGATGGTTTGTCTAGCTATTTCTAAGTTAGGTACATCTAAAGATTCTAATGTTATTGGTTCGGAAAAACTTGTTATCTGATAATCTATCGAGTTTGGTTTACTGTATTCTTGTTCTACAGAAAATGTGCCCATGGTCATCTGTGATGACCCATCAGTAATTTGATTACCTACTAGATTATCACTAAAGGTATCACCTCCGTGTCCTGGTGATGGTGGATATCTAAATCTATTACTAGCCATATCCTATTATTGTGTTATATTACTAAATGATTTACTAAAGTCTATATTGTTACCTCTATTCTCCCTAACTTCAAATAGTTGTTCATTAAATTGGTCCCTAACTTCATATAAATTATATTGTTTATAGATATTATTACCACCTGATAAATCATATAGTGTGTATATACCGTCATCAATAGATTTAGTTTGATTACCGTATAAAGAAATAGCTAAAGTTTCAAAATCATGGTCTACCATCTCTATTTCTAGAACTATAGGGTTAAAAAATGTATTTGTTATGATAACATTATCTGCTGGTGCACCAATATATGGTATCGCATTTGGATTATTTGATGGTGCACTTGTTGGAGTAAGTGTACAGAAAAGTAAGTTTGTGTTTACATTAGTATAAACATACCTTGGTGAATGTTGGTTTGGATTTGTGGCGTTTGCCGCTACAGGTTCACAATAAAAATTAGATGTTACTATTCTATAGAAATTACGTCTTTTTGCACCGTTTGATTCAAGATATTCTACCCTATACCCCACCAATCCACTAGGAATGAAACTACTTCTATATTGACTTGGTACATTATTTAAGTCAAAGACAAGTCCTTTTACATTTGGTAATGATGATAGGATACCACAATCTGTTATGACTGTTCTAATCTCTACTGGTCTAATATAGACCGTATATATACCTTTATTTGCAAATACACTTGACGGTAGGGTTAAGTCATATAACCCACCTAATATCTCTATACCAGAGGTCCCATTGGTCCCTGCATTATGTTTATGTGGTTGTAGTACTTGGGACGCTTGTAATTGTGTTACCTGATAGGTAGATGAGGCATCTCTATTAGGTCTATAATGTACTATCACTTCCATTTCTACTGGAAGTGCATCTGCTGGTCGTTTTATTCCGTATGCTCCTAATGCCATATATTAACGTTGTTTATCTATTTTATAAAACCCATACCCATGTAATTCTAATTCTCCCATATTAGGAGTTTGTCCTAACCTCTGTGGTTTTTCGAAAACCGTAATTTTCCCTCTTTCAATAAATATGTTCGACCTTATTTCTGGTCGTTCAGAAATATTCATTAAAACCTCTTTTTTTGTTAAAGGTAATATACATCCAGTTACAGTTACTTTATTTAATGACATAAGGTTTTATTATAAATATCCAAACATTTAATTCTAGTTTAATAAGTACAAGCTGAAAAACAAGTTGCTACTGGTTCATAGTTTGTAGCAGTATTATCCATACAACCCCATATACAGTATCCAATCCCACTACCATAGTAATAAACACATGAACCATCATCTGTATTAACACCATCACCACATGGTGCACCTGTTGGGTAAGTTGTTGCTTTACAGTCATAATTAAAAGCATATTGGTCTGTACATCCGTATACTAATCCGTTTGTATTTTGACCACAACAACTGTTAACATCACTTTTACACTCAGCTTGGTTATAGTAACCCTCCCCATATGCATCTGTAGGATTTGACATTGCAAAATTTATACTCATAAGTTCTTGAACTCCCCACGTTCCAAAATCCATAACAAATGGAGCGTTAGTTGCATATGCAAGATTACCAGTACTAAGTGTTGGGTCTTCGATTTGTTGATATGGTTGTCCCCACGTCCACGCTTGACCATCTTCAGTGCAGAAACATGGTTGATTACAACAGTTTTTAGTTTTCAGTGTTACACAAGCCATATATGTAGTTGCTGTACTGTCTACGGTTATGAAAGGTAAATATTGTTCCCCCTCCACACAATATGGTGGTGGGGTACCACCATTCTCAGAAGGGAATATTCTTTCAAAATATTGTTTGGTTATCTGATAAGAAATTTCATGAATATCTGTAAGGATGTAATCATTAGTTCCACCACTAAAACATGTTGGGCAACTATTCCAACCTACCTGTGTATTTGGTCTGGTAAGACCTGTAACACCGATTAAATCTGCTGCTCTAATAAGTTCATCAAGATTACTATAATCAAAACCACCATATTGACTATCCACTGGTACTTGACCAGCTGAAGATGTTAAATAGTTATTTGCGTGTATTATATATTCATGACTATATGTTCTAACCCTTGTTTTTATGTAGTTGAGGGAGTTTGGGCCTAAAGTAGTACCACCACAACAGTCCCCGATTGGGTCACCGATATTCCAAGCATATAAATCACCACCATCATTAAGTGTTCCAGCTACGGGAGTCATAATTGTCACTGGCATGTTAGGTTCTATACATTCCCAACCCCAAACTTGTACTATTTGGTCTTCTTGAAATAGGTCGGATAGTTTACGTGTTGGTTCGGTGTGTTTTACATTTATTTGTGCTTGTAAAGCATACATTAAATTAGGAGCTAAATTAACCCCTGTATTAGCATTACCACCAACAAAAGGATAATAATTAGCTCCATCATAATATTGTTTAAGTAAGGATTTTCCTGGCATTCCACTTTCATTTGTAGCATAATCAGTTGTGGTTTGTTCTATATCTAAGAGTGTGGCGTCTGCTAACACAGGCCAACCACCATCACAACCACCTGCTGTCAAGTCACCACCAACAGCTAAGCACCAAGCTGTTGGTGTAGATGTATCACAACATGAAGTTGGTACGTTTGTGTAAGTTCCGGGATTCAAACATTCATCCATAGTATGGTACGCTCCTGTTGCTCCTTGAGTACAAGTACAGGTAGTGGTATTAATTACACCACCTAGAGATGCACCACCGGGCTGTATTTGTGTAGTTGAGTCCGTTACACAGTCTACCCAATCTGTATTACAAAAACAATCAAATGGGTTTGTAGATGATTGCCAACAAGCAATAGCTGATGTATATGTTGGTGATGTTACACATCCACCATTACTTATATGTAATTGATTATATATTCCGTGGTAAGTTTGTGCTAATTCAGCTGGGTCACTACCTACAAATTGACAGAAATCAACTGGTGTTAAATAGGGGCTGCATGACCATCTACAGTAATAACTACACATGTTATAAGCCGCTGTACGACCAGCATCAGGTAGAAATGTTGCACTTGAACCATCACATAGTGTAATTGATGTCGCTGTTGCTATAGCATCTGTAAATTGTGCACTTCCATAACCTGGGTCATGTGGGTATAAAGGAACACAAGCGTCCAAAGGGCTAGCGTACATCTCACTTAGTTGTTGAGCTTGTATTGTTGAGTCTGATGTGCATGTATGACCACTGAGACAATTATATCTTGGATTACCACAACAATCTAAGATGCCCGCATTCATATATATATGACATTGGTTTAGGTCAATTATACCAAAACTAAGTATACTTACACCCAAAGTACCGTACGCATTAGGGTTATTTGCTATATTAGCATCATATTGTTGAGCTGTCACACAACTTGAGGTTCCTGCTGTATATGGGTTACCACCCGCTTCACAGAAACATCCAGCTTGACATTTCATATAACAATCTTCATCACTAAAACAATTTGCTGCTGTTTGTAACGCTATCTCTGTAACTGTATTAGGGTCTGTAGGTGGGATACATGGGGTTAGACTTGTATCCTCTATGCAACCATCACGGAATCCCCCAGTAAGGTCAGGAAGTGCATTATCAGCTATAAATACACCACCACATTTATATGATGTTCCAAGAGGTCCCGCAGCACATGAAGTACATCCTGTAGGAATTAAAGAAGAATCTGTTGTTCCTGATGGCATTAAACCACAACTCTGCCAACAATTAATTATCCCAGATGCACTTCCATCCGGTGCATTAAATGTTGGTCCATCAGCTGGTGAATGTACACCACACTGTCTAGGTATATTACCATCAAACTGCATTGGATTCATGGAGTCAGCACTCATACAACCACAAATATAACAACAATATGGATTACTTGCATCCATATATGACACGGTATTACCCATAGTATATACTGGGTTACTAGTAATGTATGGTCCAAGGTCAACATGGGTTGCTCCTGGGTATAAATTTGCCCCACTTGGGCCACAAGCACAATCACAAGTGTCTGATGCGGTAGTACCAGTACCTGGACATTCCCAACACCAGTCATCATCAGCTCCACTTCCTGCTACTATTGCTCCATTTATATCATAATACCCATCAAAACTGATATGGTCTGTACAAAAATTATTACCGGTACCAACAGGTATTGAGATAACGGCTGCGTGACATTGTGTCATATTACAAAAAGGTATATATGGGTCATACACAGAACTACATTGACCTGCTAATATTGGGTTACCTTGTGCATCTACTGCTCCTGAAGATAATGGTTCAACGTAAAGACATGGCCAATCACCATATCCCATAGGAAGAGCATCTGTCCATGTAGGCCAATCGTCATCACATCTAACTAAACAACATGCAGTACCAGCACAACATGCTGAAAAACTATCATATGGACCACCAGCAGTTGCTTGCAATCCATTGTATATAACGTCAGCAGAATTGGCAAAAAACTGACACCCAGCATCTGAAGTTATTACTCCATTTTGTTGTGTTAATGCTATATCTATCCAACAGTCCCACCCTGCATCACAAGTACAATACTCATTACATTCTGTACTAGAGGAAAACGAATGTCCACCACCATTGGCGTTTGTTGGGTCTGGACCCATAATACCTGCTGGTACCCCATCCCAACCAGCAGCTGCTGTTGGACAAGGCACTTGGAGAGAACAAGGACCGTTATAGTCTGCACAATCACATACATAACATTCTGTAAGTGCTGAACAGTTTTGATTACATACAGTATTTGAGTTTCCACCATATATAGAACAATTATCTGTAAAACAAGGTTGGCATGGTTGGTTACTAATTTGACATTGCCAACCACATATATTGTAATTAGCGTTATTTGCGTTAGATAGGTAACTATATGCTAGTGGATTACCTACTGCATCCTGAAAATTACCATGATTAGCTGCTTGACAAGTTGTTAGGTCGTTGAAGGTCCCTGTACCTGCTACTGGATAACATCCTTCTTCACAACTCCAATTATATTTTGTTAAGTTACAACAACCTGCATTATTAGTACCTTGACACGCAGCTAAAGTTAGATGAAAATCAACACCAAGTGTACCATTTGTGGTTAATTCATCATAATCATACGGTCCGGGCCCTTTTTCAGCTGGCCAAACACCTAGATTAGAAATAGTGTAACCACCAGGTTGATTATTACAAGTAACCTGTACACAACAAGGAGAACTAGTTCTATCATCACATACGAATATGGGTGGTTTACAATACGTTAAACAATCAGGTTCATACTGGAATGCTGGCCCTGTTGCACTTATATTACCCCAATCTGGATGTGTTGCTGGTATTTGTGTACAAGCACCACAATCAAATTGACTTTGACATAGCCATCTGTCTGGATAACAGTCACCAGTTTGTAAATCGTTATCACAAAGCTGCCACATCATATAAGTGTTTGCTCCCCCTACTCCTGGTTCTCTAACACAACCACCTGGTGATGCTGGATTATTTGGGCATCTCCAGTGAACACACCCTATATAATCCCATTCGGTATTCGTTGTATCTGCGGTTGGGTGTGTTGACCCAACTATAGCTGTTGCTTGGTAACATCCATTTAAAGTGGATACATATTGATTTTGTGTGTACCCTGTACTGTCGTCATATGATGTACTATAGATAGATGGGTCATCACATGGTGTCATACTCCCTGTAGGACAAGAAGCACAATCAGGTGAACAAGCTTCCCAAACATGTACCTGTACACCACTATTATTAATTAACACACCAGGATTCGGATATGCAGCTAGAGCTGGTGCTATACCAGCAAAATCAGATAAAACACCACCTGTCTGTGTTATATCAACCAAAGCCATATAACAACAACAATCATTAAATGTTTTATCGAATACTATATCCCCCTCTACATAATTTTGATAGTTATTCCATAGTCCTTGTGTTGTTTTAGGTGATGGTGTTGTGAGGGGTAGCCCTGAATTTGGATTCCCACTTGTCCTATCTATGTATTCATCTTTAGTTAAACACCACTCACATGTATCTGTAGGGCATTCATAACATTCACCACCACCAAAAGCTAAAGCATCTAAACCACAACTCTCAGCTATAAAAATAGTTATCCCGTCTGGAAAATCATAAAAATCTATAGGTGTTCGTTGGTTTACCGATGAATATAATGTATAGGCTGTATATTGTGCAGAAGCACTATTTATCTTTCCTAATATACCTGGAACATAGTTATCTGTTATTGGGTCTAACACATCTCCAGCTATAGATATCTCATCAAATAACCTATATCCAGGTGGCAAGAAGTTTGAATTTGTTGCTCCTGTATATTGTTTGAATGAACCTAACATACTGTCTGTAACCCCAGACACAGTAAAACATGGTGCAGTATTTAATACCGTATCAAACCCCATACCACTATACTGATTTATATCTGTACCTGAATCTAGTGGAGATGATGGGTACATAGCATGATAAGCTGTAGATATTGTTTGTGCTGTTGTATTTGGTGGGGTATAGGTATATGTAAATTGTTGTGAACCTAGTCCTGTACCTCCAGTCCAACTATTAGACGCAACATATGGTTCCATTAATAAACCTATGTAATCTTTATATGGTATAGTAATAACTTTAGCAGATGAAGCTGGTCCCCAAGGTGTTTGATGTGTGATTGTTATAGTGTATTGTCTTGGGGGACAAGTTGGTATTGGGCAATATATATGTTCATTTGCAAGTGTTGGGTATTGTAATGTCTCAATTATACCATCACCCCAATTAATTTCATATTCTGAATCCTGTAATGATGGATAGTAACCAAAATCTGTTGTGTTAAATAATTTTATCCCCCAACCACTTGATGCACCAGAATAAACAAAATTAGCAAATACTTCTTTTTGTGCCATATTACCATCCCATATACTATAATGACCAATATCATTAATATCTTGTGTTAATAATGTTGTTAATTTATATAGGTCCGCACCAAGGTATGAATTATCACACCCACAAGGTGCTATAATTGGTTCAAACCATGCTCCCATATTAGTTTGTAATTGTAAGGAAATAGAAGTTGTTAAATTATTTAAAGCGTACACTGCTGGCACTAACTCATTATATGTTTTATTGTAAGTTGTAGCACCTGAAGTTAATTTTAACCCAGTAAATTTAACATAATTATACCCACCTATGTTATTACAGTGGGATGGGTGAGATGTTGGGTTTAGGTCCCACAGGATAACACATGGATTAGAGGATGAACAATCTCTTAGTTCTTCAGGAAAATTATTAATATCAAAATCAATAGCGTTCATAATTTGAATCCCAGTGGATTGGTACATGGTAAGCCCACTACAGTTCCAACTTGTATTTATAGGCCAATAATCAGTACCACCACTACATGGTATACTAAAATTAATTCCTGGATTTAATCTTGTTATTCTATATTGTTGTGTTTCCATATATTAAGGTAAATGACTTTGAAAAAACTTTATTGGTTGACCTAGATTAAGTGCTGTCCCATCACCAAATCCTACCTGTGGCCCCACACTTAAACCTGTAGCAATATTAGTAGCCATTATACTACTATTAAACCTTTTTACACTATAACTATATATTGGTGTTTGGGCTTTGTCAATTGTAAGTATTACCTGATAATAGTACCATTCTATTGGGTCGTATAATCCTTCTGGTTGTGGTGACGCTCCAGCTGTATAATCTCTATTTACCATTCTAGTAGATTTACCTGTTTTAGCATTAAAGAAATTACAAGCCATATAAAATGTATCCCCGGTATAAAGTTCTCTATCTTTTAACCAATGTATGTAGTAATTTTCATTCTTACCAGAGAATGGACCTAATTGTACTTCTGGTGTATATATTTTATATCTTATCGGGTATATCCCTTTTGATTCTTGTGTGTAGTATTCTATCGGGTCCTCGATTTTACTAATATCAACTTCTTTCTGCTTTTTACAATTATTAGCAGGCATAATCATGGAAAACATTAATTTTTGTTCTTTTCTAATAGGTGTGTCATAAAAATCTAATTTAAAGAAACTTTTTACAAATGCTTTTTTATCTTTAGCTAACTCTTTATCTAGATACCCAAGTGGGTTAAAACTATTTTCATATTGTGAATTATTTTCATCCCAAAATTCAAATCGGTAAAATATATTACCTTGATTTGTTGAATTGTTATGGTAATATTTTGTGGTTTCGTAGTCGTTTATTGGGTTAACAGCGTCTTGGATTTTAACTTCTTCCCATGTCTCTATTAACTGTTCACGCCCTGTTTCCTCAAAAACTTGGCCTAACGGAATAGTCACCTTTTTATCCCCTACTGAGGCTTTTATTTGTATTCTAGTTACACCCATCAGTAAATTGTGCTAATTGTGTTATTGTTTCAGACGTATAACATGGTGCTAATAATACATCTAAATTAGGGTTACAGTCAGTTAGGACAGGACCTATAGGTTTTAAAGTGAACTCTAGTTCTTGGTATGGGTAATGTGCATCATTAAGGTATGGATAATCCACCCCATTTTCATCAGTATCATAAACCCCTATAGGTAATACTGGTCTCCATCTAAATTTAGATTCTACAGTAGAATATTTAGCGTATTGTGGTGCTAAATCAAATTGTGTTTCTGTGTTTATAGATGTAGCAAACTTTCTAACCGGTATTACATTATGTGGGTTATACTGATATAGGGATTCTATCTGACCCCCTGTATCATTTGCCATATAGTCAGTTCCACCATCACCTTTATTATATTTTAATGAATGACTTATATTAGATATTATATTTTCTTTTAACTCAAAAGGGTTGTATTCCACAAAAGCCCCTCTAAATGTATCACCACTAAGTGGTAAAGACACACCATTAGTTGTAGTTTGGTTTATATTAGTGGGGTTACTATCATTATCTACAAATGGGTCTACCTTACTATCTTTCCTAAAATTCCAACCCCAACCATATCCAGCTGGTGATTTTGGTGAGGCTGTTGTATTCCAATGCCATAATAAGTTTCTATTTGCTGGAAAAATACTTAAATAGTAATCACCAACTGGTCTACCTAAATTATCTCTATATAATTCTCTATCTATATCTTTATTTATATTCCATAAAAATGACTCAAATTCTTGTCTTATAATTGTTTTTTCTGGGTATCCGGCTGGTGTTTTCTTTGATTTAAAGTGTCTACCTTTTTCTTTATATATACCGAACTCAAATCCTGTTCTATCTAAACTATAGTCTTGTGGGTTAGTTATCAACATATGTTTATGCATATAATATATTGATTTACTTCTAGTGGGGTACGAAATATTAGTTATCCTTTTGAATGTCCCCATGGAATTCTGTGTTATATTTGTTGTACCTACTGATTTAACTAGTAGATTAATAACATAGTCTTTTGAGTTGGCTGAAACACTACCTATAGAATCTACCTTAAACCTATATTGGTTTGTGGTGTATGTTGTTCCAGTTATTACATAATCTATAGGTAGATTACCTATAACTGTGGCCCCACCTATAGCTGTTGGTGTATTCTGTAACTCTATAAAGTCTCCTGGTTTAACACCGTGTGGGACTGGTGTTGTTAACCTAACTATAGTGGTTCTGCCGTTTACTTCTTCAGACATTATAAATGGAATACCATCTCCAGCCTTAAATTGTATACCACTGGGTGTGTTATATTCACTATAATATTCCATTGTTTGTCCACTATCTGAACTACACACATATGAAATATATATAACCCAATTATCCTGATATGATGTAACTTCATTATAAGATGTAGTCATATCAGAACTACCATAATCTTGTGGTGGAATCATACTAAAAGACATTGATGGTGGTAATCCGTAACAAGGTGGTCCTGAATTTGGGTGTGGTGACCCATTATACATTATTGTATTATCTCTACATCCTTCCCAGTCAGGTAAAAAATACATACTTTCAAGAAACTTACTATCATCTGTCTTACCAGTTATAACATTATTATAGACAACATCTATTTTACCATAAAATCTATATGCGGAACAGTATTCTCTTTCTGTTTGGAACTGTTCTACCAAATTTAATACTCTGTTTCTATTACCTTGTATTAACTCTCTTCTATCAACATCTATATATGGTATAAGTCTTATATCTCTATCTGGTGAGCCTGCAAATCTCTGACTACCCCTTACAATCCTTATATTTTTATTATCACCCATTATATTACTGTATCCGCTAATTCTTCATTTATGTACATCCTTACAAAAGTATTAAATGATGTCTTTCCTGGTCTAACACCAAAATAATAGTATAGTCCTTGGGAGAATACGATTGGTGACTCAGTACCAAGTACTAGAGGTGGATAATGGTCTTGCATAGGATAATTAGGATAAGGTGCCGCACCTGTCCAATCTATAACACCACCTGTACGTGATGACCCCAAATCATCTTGGAAACTACCACTATTTAAACTTGGTGCACCTCCTGCAGTTTCAGGTATTGGGTTTATACTGGCACCCGGACCTGTATTTCCAGCAGTTGTTGTATGTCTAGCCCCTATTAACTGCATACCAGCTCCGTCTAGTTGTTTGGTGTACTTGTATACACCAACTCTACCATTCCAATCATTATATAGACCACCAAATTCATCATTACTACTATGATATTGCCACATATAATATGGTATTATTTGTGAAGATAAATTCAATTCATCTGTTAAACAATCTATTAAATCTTGGCCCGTCATTATTGTTTGTGAAGAAGCTGTATAAGTTAATGGTGCCCAAGCTATATTATATTTATTCCCACCAGCATTTAAAGCATTAGGTATATAAGTGGTATAATTTGAGTTTGGTTCTGGATAAATAGGTACGGGTGATGTAGTTGTTGCTGGTGGATTACCACAATTACAGTCCGTACCACCCATATTTGTTTGATACCCTACTACGCCAACCATAGAATTTTGCATTAAAGCTTGTCCAACATCCCCACCTATATTTTGAGATGGTCTATTAAATAGTGTCCTTCTAATTGTAAACGGGTAGTCCATCTTAATATCGTATATATCAGAAATTAAATCTCCTATATTCTGGAAAGTGGTACTACCTATTTGGTCTGTAGTTGAGCATTCTTCACCGAATTTACTATCATAACATATTTGTTGTATGCACTGATTTCTTGACCCCATATCTGTTATGGTTGTAGGATATAAAATATGTCTAGTCATATCTCCTTGTGAGTGTTCATTATCACTACTATTACCACCTTTTATACCATCAGTATCACCTATAAATCTTTCATATTTTGCTCTGAAAGGAGTGGACCTATAGTAAAATGTATGTTCTGTTGGGTGGAGATATACTAATTTTTTACAGTACTTTGAGTCTGTTGCGTATGTTTCAAATGGTTCACCAGCATGTGGGTCTGAGTCTTTTATACTAGGTGGATTTGGCACTATGTAGTTATTACTAAATTTCAATTTGGCTTTAAATTGGAATTGGTATAAAAATCCACTTACCCAGTTATTTTCCCAGAAATAATTCATAAGACCTTTACATAAAGCGGTTACTATCTTTTGTCTTCTCATCCATTCTCTAACAATCCTAAGATGCATGTTTTCTAACAAACATTTTGGGTTAATACATATAACTTTTACGTAACACCCACCACCAGCTATACCATCATAACTATTTGCTGATGCCCCAGGTAACCCATTTGGATAAGCTACTGATGAGTCGAACCCATATGTGTCTGGACAACATAATTCATCTAAATTCCCACTACAACAATCATGTTCCCAATTTCCAGATGCTGCTGAGTCATTTGACGCGTTCCCAACTGGACATGGGTCACCTGTTGTTGTAGTATCTCCTGCAGCTGGTGGTTCATCAGGACAAAGAAAATTAGTACCTAAAGTACCTAATTCACTATTTGCCTGTTCTCTACAAGCACATTTTACACAGTCTGGATATTTTTTCTGTCTTAATGAAAATAATACAAAGCCTAATTTTAAACCATAAAATTTACAATTTTCAGCACAATCAGACCCGTTTAATGTTAATTTTGCACATATTTTTGGTGGTGTTGGTATAAATTTACTGAAATTTACAATTGTCCAGGTCTTTTTAAACGGCCACCCTAAATGGAAGTTTATCTTCTTTAACCATAGTTTACACCAAAACTTACACACAGCCAATACTATTCTTAATATAGGTGATAATATAAAACCAAGTATTAATGCTATATAACTAACTAGAACGGTTAAAAATGCATATAGCATCGCCATAAGTGTTATTAATATATCACTTAATAATATACTCCATTTAAACATTCTTAGAGCGTTATTAATTGGGAATGGCATTGCGTTATCAAAGCATTGGTCTTTTGCTTCTGGTACTATTTGTTTTACACCAGTAAATCTACGTCTAGAACTAAACATAGCACTGTCTTTCGAGTGGTCATGAAATTGTGCAGGGGCATAAACCCTATTAAATAACATATCATAGAAGAAATCTTTACCTGCTGGTATTAATTTTTCTTGTGCATAAGGATGATAGTCACTATATTTTATGGAAAAAGCATAAGACCTTCTATCTATCCCAGGCCAATCACCATTATTATTATTCTCAGTATAAAATTCTCTTACATTAGGGACTAAATAAGTTCCAATTCTTCTTTTTCTTGCACCACCTTCCGCTTGTTCTGGTCTAATTCTAAATCTAACTCTGGACCGTGTTGCGACACCTTTTGTTGGGTCGTTTGACAGTACTAAGTTACCGAACTCATCGGTAATAACATGGTCTAGGTTCATTGGTACATGTACCAAGAAGGCTCCGTTCTCGTCCACCACTCTACCACCATCATTAAAATAAAATCTCTCTAGAACTGGGACTGTCCCACCAAAATTACCGTCAGTACCATAAGCATCTTCGTCTTCAGTAAAAAATGGTGTATATCTAACACAATCAATAATACCTCGTTTAGTTTTCAAGTCACATAACTCTCCTTGGTGTTTTCTTGGTGTACATTTTTTATTTACTGAGTTCTTACCTGTATCTGTTGCTGTACTACCCATAAAAACAGATAGTGGTTCTATTTTAACACCTGAATTCCCTAAATCAAAATCTACTCTACTTATGGATGCTTGACATTGTCTTTCGTCTCCCCAGAATGGTGAAACATTTATAGTTTGTTGACTATTAACTATTTGTGGTAATGAATCTATTTCTATGTCTTTTCTGAATCTTGGTCCGTCAAAATCTGATTCTGGATAACCTTTCTCTTTAAAATCTTGTGGTAGAAAAGAGAAACACCCAATATCACTTAAATCCACATCCATGATTATTTGTTGTTCTCCTACAGGTACCCCGTATATCATAAAGTCACCTGCTTGATTAGTTCTAGCAGTATATCTATAGTATTTTTTATATACGTAATCTACATCCTTACTCTTCAATACATTATTTACGGTTGGGAAACTCCCTACTGCTACATGGCAGTCAAACGTTGGTTCAGAACTTAATAAATTATATCTTATCCCGTCACTATTTTTTTCAAATGGTTGTTTATATGGGTAAAGCTGTGATATTATTTCATTATCCTCATCTTCATTATCGAGTGGGACAAATATAGAAACTTTACAATTAGGGACCCCGTATCCATTATTAACCACTACCCTACCCACAACCACACCAAAATCAGAACACATTCTAGTGTATACGTCTTTTTGGCTTAAGGAAAGGCTTAAAATCTCTAATAAATCAAAATCTTGTTTTAATTCAAATGTTACTTTTTTATCCTGACCTACATCTGTTCTTATTCTATATGATTTGGGCATATTTTTCTTTACTAAATAAATAGTTATTCTATTAAAACTAATTATAAGTTTAGTATAATTTTAGTAAAGATTAAGAAAAGGTGGGTTTGTTTGGTTTTTTAACCCTAACAGCTATATCTTTTTGTGGGAATCTAATCTGTAGTATCTCATTAGGTTGTGCAAATACAGTATCATCCAATAAACCAATTTCTTTAGTCGCAACATTTATGTATGGTTGTGCTGTTACTGATTGTGAATAATTTCCACCTACTTTATTATATACTTTAAAATCCGCAATATTAATAACACCTGGTTGATTTATTATATCTCCTCTAAGTGCACCTAAGGATAGGTCTTGTCCCATCTCAATGTTATTAGGTGAAAAGTAATCTGCTATTTTTGTTATTACATTTGTAACAATATCACCTTGATTTGCTGACTTATCTAAAATTAAATCTATCATAAAAGATAAATCTATTACTTTTGCTGAACCAACACTTATATAGTCATTTAATAGTCTGTAGTTAGATAGGTACGTACTTATATTATTTTTAAGAGTAGATGTTACATTTGAGGTTAGTTTACCGTCGGGTGTATAAGATAATATATTTAACATTATTTTATTCTCTACTTCAGTAGCCCCTGCTTTTGCGGGTGCACCAAATGTGGAGGGCATAGTTCTTAGTTTAGAAACATAATCATTTATTGTTACACTTCTATTTTGTGCCGCAAAATTAAATGATACATAATTTCTTATTTCTTCTTCAGACATCTGGTCTGCTCCACCTATAGCTGCGGTTACATTAGTAACTGACAGGCTACCTTTAACTGCTTGATTAACTTGTTGACTAGGTCCTGCTACAGTGAAATCTACTGTACCTAAACTATTAATAGCCCCTGCACCTACATTGGAGCTTTTACCTCCACCAACTCTATATTGTATAAAAATAGTACTATTTGGTTTAACCATATTACCTAAAGCGGTATTATTCATAAATTTAGACATATCTAATTTAACACCTTTAGAAGTAAAATCATCTAGTAGGTCTTGTGGTGTTTGATTACCAGCTCCAAATGTTAAAAAGAAATAACCTTCTGGTGTGTACTCAGTAACAAATCTCTGATTAGCTTCAATATATTTACCAACTTTAATACCTGTTTTATCTGGTGGTGACGATGGGTCTTCAACAAAAACTTCTGATTGAGCTAACGCATCTACTTCGTACCATCTATCCATAACATTAGATAAGAATTCTACACTCGTTGGTAATGCTTGGTATCCTGTTCCTTCTTTTTGTATCACTGATGTTACACCAATAACATTAGTTTCTGGTAAAAATAATTTATAAAATGGTTTAGATAGTACATCTGTTATTTCTTTCTTAAATACTTTTGTTACTCCATTAACCACAACTTCTCTTTTGGTTATTGTATAATTCTTTAATATACCGTTAGTATCGAAATTAGGAATCTTTGTTCTATTAGGTACCCCATCTACACTATATGGTGATGAAAAGTCACTATCATTAATCAATTCAAATACTGTTCCCCCACCTCTAAATTGAGCTCCTGCTCTAAGTAACCCTAGATATTTAAAATCTTCTTTATCTCCTAGTGCTGGTACAGTAACAGAAATATCACATACAGTAACAGAAGGTCTTAATCCTGGTATTTTTAAACCGTATGTTCTTGCTATATTGTATAAAGAACTTCTTTCTTGAGCGTACTGTAGTACTGTTTCCTGGAATGTTCTATCTATCTGAAAATTTAGATTATCTGCTACTGCAGCATTTAAATCTAAAAATACTGAATATAATGAAGCGTCATTTGTGTTTTTGATTAAATCTGGGTAATAGGTATTAGTTAACCTAACTAATTCATTTCTTATCCCTAAAAAATCTCTTTCTGTATATGCTATTTTTTTCTCTGCCATATTATAAATTTATTACAACAAAATCTCTTGATTCGAATACACCAGCACCAACACTATAATCAATCCTTACTCTAATAGTGTAATGTTCTTGTAATTCACCAACAAAACTAAATGTCTTATCATCAACACGACCATCTAAAGTTTGTGTTTCTTCTTCTATTTTAATATCTTCTAAGGTCTTAACATCTACCTTAGTTATTTGTAAATTAGGTATAAACTTCTTTACCGCTTCACGTATTTCTTTTTCTATTACTTTCTTAGTGCCACCATCTAAAGGTTCAAATATATATTTCATCAGGTTAGTCCCAAAATCAGGTAAAAAATACCTAGACCCTTTCAATGTTAGAATAAGGTGCATTAGATTGGACCTGACTTCGTCATCAGGTAAGTCATTTGTAGATAAGAATAATCCTTCTTGACTATCCTTAAATGGAAACGTTATACCGTACTTTTGATTTGGCATTCTTTTTTATAATAAATACTTCGAAGATTAGTTTGTTTTAAGTTTACCACTACTCTTTTGATGTGTGGGCCAATATGGACAGTGTTTACAACCACCGCCACAACAACTACCTCTCCTTTTGTGATATTCTTCTGTCATAACTACCTTACCATATTCCCAATAAAAATCGTCTGGTTGTAACTTTGGTTTAATATATTCTTTATAATGTAGTTCTGTAATCCAATCATCTGTTCTCATTTTTTTCCTCTTTTAATTCTTCTTTATGTCCACAGTGGGGACATGTTATTAACATAGGTACCTTTTTTTCATTTTCTGGTACATTATTAGAAAACAAATGGTAGTCAGCAATTGACCACCATTTATTACATTTACCACAATTAAAGTGGTATAAAATTTCTTTACTTAGTTTATGCTTCACTAATTTCTACTTCTTTTGTTGTGCCATTATTCAGTTTATTTAGTGACTTTAAATCAACATCTATTTCACATGTCCCACCTGCACACGCTAATTCCCCAGATAAGTCTGTGTTATCCTCTAATTCAACAACTTTAGATAAATCTATCTCAGTAAGACTTTCCATCATATCCTTATAAATCTCCTTAGTCGTGTCTTCAAATGGAGCTTGTATATACGAACCACCATCGTATGGTAATACTGAAAGTCCATTATAGTGTTTTCTATTTTCCCACATCCATTCACCAGCTTTATCCCACTCATCTTCTTTTAAACTAATTGTTGCAGACACATTATGTGAATTAGAACCTTTCCTATGTCCACTTCTCACCCATTCTGAAGCTACCTTTTTAACTCTTTCTAGAAGTTGGAAGGGTGATTCTGTTCTCATAATAGACCCTTTTGGGGCTTTTTGTGGAATGCTAATTACCGCTGTATCGTGTGGTCTGAAGTAATCGTCCTCTACTAGTGTTGGGTGATTTACTTTTAAGTAAGTGTATATTGCTTCATTCTTACCTACTCTAATTCTTCTAATATAGAAATCATTATGCCATGCATGTATACCGGATGATGTACCCAGTGTTAATGATGTAGTTCCAGCTGGTTTTACCGTAGTACATCTAGCCGCTTGGTTAATTTCTAGTAATTTAGATACTCTAGTATTCTCTCTCTTAACTAGACTTGCTGCTTTTTTCATATCATACTTCAATACTCTACCCGAACCTATACCAGTCATGGATACACCAATTAAAGCATCTTTTTCAGTTGTTTCTTGCCATATTTCTCTAAGATAATGGAAAGATGTGTATCCAGCTTGGAGTGTACCTATGAATGCTGCTGTCTTTACTCTTTCATTTAAGTCGTCTTGTGAGTGTATGTTAGAAACATTTACTTCACACAAATTACAAAATTGATATGGTCTTAAAGCGATTTCACAACATGGATTAGTTCCCCAATCTTTATCATTATTTAGATAAATTCCTGGTTCTCCTGCTCCTGATAATTCAACTCTTTTCCATAAGTCCATAAAAAAGTCTTTTGTGATTTTATGTCTCATTAAACAAGCTGAGTTATTAGCTCTACCTCTTTGTGGGTTTTTTTCATACCATTTACCAGATTTACAACCAATCATTTCATTGTCATCCGCACTAAATAGACTAATAAGTGCAGCTCGTCTTATTCCTCCAGCTAAAACTGCATCTGCTATATAACAGACAATATCATGTACTTCAAGTGTAGTTAAGTGTTCTCCATTTTCTTTCTGAGATAAAATCCCTTCAATCTTTACTAAACACTCTTTTAATGGTTGTGGTCCTGGTGCTTTACCACCTGAAGTTATTAATCTTGCACCTTTAGCTCTAATATCCGTATAATCAAATTCTACTCTAGACCCACCACCATTCATATATGATTTCATTAATACCTTAATCGAATCTGCCCAACCTTCTATTGAGTCCCCAATTAAGAATCTACGTTTTCTTTTTGGGTATGGGTGTTGTATTACTGGTAATTTTTCTACGTGATGTTTTTGTACTGAGTAACCTACACCAGTACCCCCTAATAATAAAAACATTGTTTCACTAAAAGAGTCTATGTGGTCGATTGGAAGATATGCACAATTATAAATTCTATTAGGTGAGATTTCTATGGGTTTACCACCAAACTGCATACTTCTCATTGATGGTAATACTTTTTTATCGTACACCAATTGATATTTTTCATTAATTTCGTCTTTTAAATGAGGGTACTTCTTCTGATGCATTTTTTTATTTCTGGTAACCAGTTCATCCCACGTCTCTCTTCTATTTAACTCGGGTATATACTTTGCGTATTTCATGTGAACAGTAATATCCGATAGAATCTTATTCGATACTTCCATATTTTTATTTTTATTAGTTATTTTTATTTATTACTTGTTGCCTTCTTTGTAGAGCTTGGGCGACCCTCTCTCTATTTCTATCAACTTTTTCTTTCTCAAACCCTAGAAATGTTTGGGTTGTTTCTGTGTCTATCTCTAAGGTACCATTATCGAATTTACAATTCTCAAATATAACACCGTCTCTACCTAATCTAGATTTTACTATAGCTATAGTAGCTAGACCCATTTCTTTTTGTTGTAATGTTTTTGCTACTGATATTATTACGTGACCTACTTGTGCTTTTTTGATTGAGCCTCCCATTTGGTCGGTTGTTACAACATCAGAGGATATTGAACTCCTGTTTCCTTGTGTTGCCGTCCACCCAGCGATATTAAGTTCGTGACACATACCCTCAAATTTTCTCATAACAGAACCTTCACCTTTCCATTCATCATTAAATGAACGGTCTGGCAATATACAATCAATATAATCTATAAGTATAATATCTATCTTAGTACCTTCAGAAATGATTTTTCTTACTTGGTTTTTAATTTGTAGTATTGTCATTTCGTCTGACGGTAATTTTTTAAGTATTAGTTTACCACCAGTTTTTTTCATTTCATCAGCTTTATCTAAGACAGTTTCTTTATGATTACTCAATTCGTCATTGACTATCCCAGTCCAACAAGTAAAATGTTTTCTCTGTATTATTTTTGGATTATCTTCAAAAAATATTTGTAGGACATTATACCCCATATTAAAAGCTGTATTAGCAAATCTAGTTAACATTGTTGTTTTACCTACCCCTGTAGGTGCTAATACAACACCTATTTCCCCTTTTGCTAAACCACCATTTAGTATATTATCTAACCCATCTATACCAGTAGGTATTGGGTGTCTATAGTCTTCCTCTAATAGTTTCTCCATTTGTGTAAACACCTCAAAATCCTCATTAGTAACTTCACCAGCCTGAATTGCTTCTCTAATATACTCTTCACACATATCATAACTTTCAAAATCACCTTTTTCCATTATAGATTCTACTTTACGTATGGCTTTTTTAAGTTCTTGTTGTTTACAAAACTTTATAGCTTTTTCTTTAATAAATAAGTGGTCTTCAAATGATGCGTCTTTAACTTCTTTTAACATATCAAAAACATATTTTTTTGCCATTTCTGAACCAATTTCAATACGTGTCAATTGGTCTAAAGCATCAAATGATGGTGCAATTTGATAATTTTGGTAGTATTCTTTTACTAACTGCATTATCAATTTAAAGTATTGGTTGTCGAAATATTTTGGTACAATCACATCTATGATTGATGTAAAAAAGCTTTTGTCGGTTATTATTAAATTTATAAGTTTGAGTTGAAAGCTGTGTCCTAGATATCCAAAATTTTTATTGTCATTCATTGTTTAATTTCCTTTAAAATAAATAGTATATTACCAAACATTAAGTGAGTAATCTTGGTAGTTACATGTAACTTTTTGTGAAGATAGTACTTGTGTTAATTCTTTAAGTATCTTATTTAGTTGTGGCCGTATATCAACACTAAATCTGACCTTAGGTGGGTATATATCTGCGCGTATAATTCTGACATAAACTTCTCTTGTTCCAATCTTTATAGTTATTGAGAAGTGTTCTTGTGTTGTATCCAGACCTCTGTTTCTTTGGTTGTCTACGTAATTAGCATCCAACAGGTTGGAGGTTCTGTATTTTAAATCGTCCCTTAAATCGTACATTATCCATGATACTGTTTCATGTAAATCTAATGAATTTGCGGCTTTATTATTAAAATTTCTTACTGTAAAATATCTTTGGCAAACGATATTATCATTTAATTTTAATAAGAATTCGCATTTTTGTGCATTATCTTTATTCTTTTCCATATTAATTTATTTTGTTTTTTGTTTATAAAAATCTTTCTCTATTCTAGTAAGCCTTAAAAATGGTCTTACAAAGTCTACCCAAGAATCATCTTTCTTAGGTAAAATATTAAGTAAACCATCTGACATCATCAAGTCCAAAGCGTTTTTCCAGTGTCTACCTTCTGGGTCTATAGCTTCTTTTGATAGTTCATTTATTCCGTTTACGGCTTCTTTGGTTAAAAATTGTTTCCCTATACCTATGATATTATAATTAATATCTAGTACATTTTGTTCTTTAATTGTTGATTTCTGTGTTATCCCACCTATTATATTTTTCTCTTTCTGAGTGAGTTTATCTTTTAGGTTAATTGTTTCTATAACCTGTTCTAAAGTCACATTCTCTTCTAGTATTTCTGGTTTTATCTTTATTAGTGATTTTAATCCAACCATTTTTATACCATATATATTGTCAGAAGAATCACCACAAATAGTTTTAACTAACCTTACATTGTTATGTGGGATATTAATACCATTTAAAGGTACTTTATCTCCTGATTTAAATAACTCATTTAATGATAAGATGTATAATGATACTTTAGGTGCTATTAACTGTAGTAGGTCTCTATCTGAAGTAAGAACGATAATTTCTTCATCTTTAGATTTTTCACAATAATATCCTATACAATCATCAGCTTCACACAAATCGAAGGTGGATTGTCTAATATAAAATTCTTCTAAGTATTCTTGTATTCGTAATTTTTGTCTAGCATAAGACTGTAAATCATCTTCTGATTTCTTTTTTAATCTTCTACTTAATTTATAATCTGGGTATAATTTAAGACGTGGGTAAGTATTTTCCTTCCCATCCCAAAACACAACAACTTTTGTTATAAGATAAGTATCAATGTGTTTTCTTAGAGTATTTAGAAAATGGTACAACCCACCTATGTGGTCACTACCATTATACATATTTTTTATACCATGAAAACCTGTGTTTAATAAGGAATTTCCGTCAACTAATAATGTTCTTATCACGTAACATCTTTAAAGGGTTAAACAATTTTTTTTACTTTACTACTTCTACTAACTCAATCTCAAAAGTTAACCCTTCTCCAGCTAATGGATGATTTAAATCTAATTTAATATATTCCTCCTCTATATTAATTATTTTTGCCTGTATCGGTTGACCGTCAGGATTTTGTCCTTGGACAAGAGTATTTAACTCAAATTTCATATTGGGTGGAAAATCTGTTTTTTTAACTTCCATGACCGCTTCTGGTATATACTTTCCATAAGCTTCTTCTTCATTTAGAGTTACATTAGCTTTTTCACCAATTTTTAACCCCACTACAGCGTCATTAAACCCTTTTAATAATTTACCATCACCAATTATAAAATTTAACCCTTCACCCTCATTTCTAGTTCTAGAGTTATCGAACTCTGTGCCGTCCATTAGACGACCAATATATTGTACTTTTACGTTATCTCCTACTTTTACTTTATCCATTTTTTTATTTTTTTTGTTTGTTTGTTTTTGTTTTTATACGTCTGTTGGGAATATATTAATTTTCTTTAGTGTTACCACAATACTTAAGTCTTTTCCTGCTAATGGTGGGTTGAAGTCAAGTGTACATGTATCTCCTGTTATCCCCACTATTGTTGCGTTACCTCCAGGTACTACTGAACCTACCGGATAATCCTTGGTATCCCCGCTCTTAATAGTATGTGCGTAACTAGGTACCCATTCTATTAGGCTTTCATTAACTGCTCCCCAAGCATTTGCTGCTGTAAGAGTTATTGTTTTTGTTTCATCAACTTCCATACCAACCATACCGGCTTCAAAACCAGGTAACATCTGTCCTCTTCCCAGTTGAATTCCCCATGTTTCACCACTAGACACAAATTCATTGTCTGTAGTATTTGTTAAAGTATAGTCTATTATTAAACTATCGTTGTTTTTTACCGCCATTTTATTTTTCTTTTTCTTCTTTTATTTCGAAACCACCACCTACACCTAATTGTTCAGACCAAAAGGTAGCGTATTCTTGTTTATAAATATCTATTGATTTCTTTTCTTCACTAGCTTCTCTACCTGATATGAACCCGTGTGGTGTAATTAGTATCTTACCATCTTCGTATCCTAGACCGTTAACATGGTTTTTCATAATAGTAATTTTTGTTCGTGTTGCAAATTTTACTTTTCTTTTTTCTTTAACTGCAGAAATATTAGTACATCCTGCATTTTTCTGGTTCCCAAATCTAAATACCAGTGTTGAGTTTAACCAAAGTGATTCTCCTCCTTTAGCTTTAATTTTTGGTTGCCCGAATGGGTTGTCTGGTAATTCCACCCATGGTTGGTTTACCACCACTAAGGTATTAGTGTATTTTGAGTCTTGTCTTCTGGATTTACCAATCCTTTGATTTAACCCCATACCTATTTTATCAGCTAATGTTGCTGCATTATGCATTTTACCACCTTTACCATCAAAAGTCATTTTACAAGGTACTGAACCAACAGAATCCCATAAAAATAACAAATCGTATTCTAACTCACCTTTATCTTGTGCATCAAGTAAAGTATTAATATAATCAGTAATTTCTTCTATATACTGAAAGTCATTATTAAATAAGAAAAAGCCATCCCAATCTACCTCACCAGTAGTTTTGTCCACAACTTCCTCACAATCAAAACCTAGAAGTTTAGCGTGTTCAAACCCCCATTTTTGTTCTGTGATAATTAATACAGGTAAAATACCCTTTTTTTGTGCATCAACAGCTGATTTTATTAATGCTGTAGTTTTTCCAGTATCAGAATGACCTAAAAACATTTGTAAATGCCCCATAGCTGGTCCTGGTAAACCAGTAGCATCAAGGAAAGCTTTCCCTAAATCAAAAAATCTTTCTGGTTTAAAGTTAGCTTTCTTTGAGAATTTGTTTTTCAAATCTGAAAATGTTCTTTTTTTCAATGCCATATTCTATTAATTAAAATGGTAAATCTTCGTCCTGTGGTGAATTTGCTTGTGGGTCTTTAGTTTCACCAATTGTTGTTGTGTCAGTGCTTTTTGATGTTGCGTTAGGGTCATCATAAACATATTTTTTAAGTTCTGAATCCCACACTGGGTCTAATCCTTTAGCTATAGCTTCAAGATATTCTATTGGTTTCTGAGAATATACGTCTCTCCAAGTTCTTTCGTCTCCAGACCATTCTTTTAATTTCGTATCATCAGTAGATAGTGGTGCTGGGTCTTCGTACATAACAGTAGATACTGTAGTGTATTCACCTCTACCACCTGGTAATGGAACTGACTGTAACATTAAAGTTAAATCTCTACCTTCATTAACATCTGTAACATCACCTTTCTTTTGCCAAATAGGGATTATTTTATCAATTGGTCCATCTCCTCTCCAATTATGTTTAAATCTCCAGAATTTAACACCATCTTCTTCATTATCTCTATCGATAACTTTTACAATATAGAATTTTTGTGAACGATAAGAACGAGCTAACTCTTTTGATTGTGCGTCACCCGCTAATCTTAAAGCTTCCTCAACCTCATTTAATGGACTTCTTTCTCCAGATGGTTTCCCTTGTTCATCTTTTCCTGGGTCATAAAGTTTTTGCCATCTTCCTTGTACTTGTGTGTTATGGAAATATACTTCTTTAAATGGTGATGTACCATCTGTAGTTGGTATGATTCTGATTGTTTTTTCTCCTGACTTGGTTCCTTTGGGTAACATGAGTGAAAGATATTGTTTCATTCTCTCTTCTGATGTCATTTGTGGTTTTGCTGAACCTACTGGTTGTTTGTTTTTTTCGTATTGGGCTAATACAGCGTCTAGACTACTCATAAATTTTTGTTTTTTTTAAAATTAATTATTGTGTTTCTTGTTAAATATAACAACATAATAATTAATAGTCAAACAAATTTAAGGGGATGTTTTACTCTTCTTCGGACGAAGGGTCAAAACTTTTTTCGATATCGTCATCATTATAAGAATCCACGTCTTCTGGTGTTAAAATATATTGTTTTTTACCTGTTTTGTCAAAAACTTCTTCCTTGTCGGTAAAAAAATCACTTAGACTATTCTCAAATGGACCACTATCGTATTTTCTTAAACCTAACTTTTCTTCCTCGGTTTTAGGTCTATATTCATCTATCTTAGTTTCCAAACTATTAATTTTACTAACCATATCATCCATAGAAGATAAATGTGTTTCTAAGTCAGATAACTTACTAATTAAATCATCTAGTGATTCAGAATTCTTAGTTAATATGTCTTTTTGGTCTTCTAATTCGGTGTTAACTTCTTCTTGTTTTGTTACCAAATCAGTAACATCTAATTCTTTTGTATCCTCAGATTCCATGTCAGCCATATCATCTTCCATACCTATCTCATCCTCTACACCCTCAATATCACCTTCTTCATCACCCATCATATCATCTTCAATAGCTGCGTCGTCTTCTATTGCAGCATCTTCTTCACCTTCCAAGTCTTCAACCGCTGCATCTGGGTCTAACTCAACTTCTTCTTGTTCCCCCATTTCTTGACGATTTTTAAACTTTTTTAGAATGTCTGACCCTCCTTGTGCTGTTTCAAACCCGGAACCGCCGCCTATACCAATCACTTGTTCATCAAGATTAGTTGAATTGTGGCCAATTTCTCTAAATCTAGATAATTCTTTTATTAATTCGTTCTCTATATTACTCATTTAATAATTGTTTTATTGTTCCTGATGGAGATTCGACTTGAACCTTTCTATTAACCCTAATACTGTTCTCAACTCTCTCTATTAGTCCGTCTCTACTTTTAATTGTATAACATATCCCAGTATCTAAATCACAAACTTGTTGTCCTTCTGGTGTTTGTCCATTATCAACAACATTGTTTGTTGGTTTACCTAGAAAATTTCCTAATTTACTTTTTAAAGATTCTGTAATCATAATTTAAATGTTTTTTTAATGTTATTCCTGTATATAAATATCGTTAAATTCATTAATAGTCAATATATGTTAACTCCCAAAAGTTGGTAAGAAATTTTTGGGGTTTAAAATATGCCATATCGGCTTACCATTTTTAACAACTTTTCTTCTTATTTCTAAATGTAAGTGTGGACTTTTAGATGGCCCACTATTCCCTAATTGAGCTATAGCTTTACCACTTTCATAACCTAAGTCGTCCATACCAAAACTATCGTTCAACCCTATTGAGATATCTTTCCTTAGGAATCCATATATAATTTTATACTCTACTGTTTCATTTTCTATTGCTCCTGGATTGATTGAGAATGTAGTTTCTATGTAATTACCGTACTTACCACATGCTTCTTTTGTGTCTTGTGGGTCACAGAAATCAACAATTTTTGTAACGGTACCTTTCATCATTGGGTATATTGGTATACCACCTTCTGCGGCTTCATCTTCCCAATCTGGTTTTATTTGTAAATCTAGTCCAAGATGTACCCTAGTTGGGTGGTCTTCTGGTACATTTACAAATTCTGGACTTACTGGGTCAAAGAAACCAGCTCTAATACTATCATCTTCTAAATCACTTATTGTAGTTCCAGAATCATAATAATTATTATCATTAGCTGTTAATTTTAATTGTTTTGGTGTGGCGTTATTATCATCTAAGTAAACATCGGCTCTTTGTTCTTTTAATCTACTTTCAGCTTCTTGGAATAATTTTTCATTTAATCTAAGTACTAGGTCGTTAATGTCTGGTAATTTTGCTATAGGCACTCTTACACCTTCAAATGTTGTTTCTATATTATTTGGTGTTATATTATGACTAACATTTATAATTAGGTATGGTCCATTAAACATTGGTAGGTATCTTATCTGGAAATATTGTGTTGGTTGTATTGTTACATTACCAACACATGTTATAGACGCTGTATAAGACCTACTAGCATACACATTATATAGTGCTGATGATGCCATGGAAGTTGCGTTACCACCACCAGAATCAGCTATTTCTTGTAGTATCTGATAACTTTCTGAAGTATTCTGGTATTGTGCTTGGTCTAATGTAATAGATTCAAATACGTTTTGATTTGGTATTCCAAAATCAACGGTGAATCCCATAACTTTACTAGATTTAGCCACCCCTTTATCTTGTGGACAACTACACCCCAATAGTGGGTTTGGTGTGGTTTTATTTAACGGATATGTGTCATTGGAAAATCCATTGTTCTGTGTTTTCACATCTAATTGGTCTGATTTTTTACCAATATACTGACATAAAAAAGCTGGTGCTGATTCCAGATAATCTACTGTATCAAATGTACCGAACATACTATTTCCTTGAACTTGTGCGTTATCCCCACCTACTTGATAGAAATTTATATATGATGGTAAAGCTATGAAGTTGAATCCATTATTTGCTAATATCGTATTTATGAACGAATCGACACTTTGTGTTAGAGTTTTATCATTTCCTGGTGCAAATGGGGAATCTAACTTTAGTATGTCCCATATATTTACATAAGCATCATCACCAATATCTCTATTTGCTCTATCGAAAAATAAGAATTTTTCAAATAGTGTCTCTTGTTTTAAACTAATACCTGATATCCACCTATCATTAATATTCTTAAATTGACTATATAATTCTAATTTTAAGTCGTCACCTTCAACACTAGTTCTATTATCTATAAAGTCATCTTCATTTTTAGATTTTTTAACTTTCTGTCCTTCGGTGATATTTTTGTTTAATTTTTTTATTAAATTATTTACATACTGTTTTTCCTTAGGGGCAAACTTTGTATCAAAATTATCTATAAAGTTAATTATGAAGTCATTTGCACTATAAGTTGCGGATGGGGGTGTTTGATTACTATAATATAATTTTATGATTGGGGCAAAAGCTTTTATATTTTCAGAATTAAATTCTATCCCAGCACCTTTATTACCACCTATAGCTGCTGACGTAAAAAAGTGGTACATTTTATTGGTTGTGTCTGTCGGTATTAGGTGATTATATTGTGGTGTAGTAATGGACGAGTAGAATTCACCCACATGTATCCTCATGTCTTGATACTCTACTGGATTACCCACAAAACTATTTCCTAGTGAGGGAATAGAAGTTGAGCTAGCACTGTACACACCAAAATCATATTCTTTACTATTATTTGCTAGAGCTCGTAATCTTTGCATTAAGGTTGCGTTATTAAATACCGAATCCAAATTTGTTGTAGACCTATGAGCATATGTAATATTACTAAAGATAAATTTATGTAATATAGAAAGAAATTTCTTTGTTTGTGCTGTGGATAAGGTAGTTGGGTTAATGGTGCCCAGAGCAACTTGATTTGGTGTTAACCATGATTCTTCTATAACCATACTCTCTTTAATAATCTTTTTAAATGTGTCGGTATTACCTATAGACGGTTCTGTGCTACCTGTTGGATTTGAGAATGATAAGAATAATCCTTCAAAAAAATCTAGTTGTTCTGTATTGAATACCCCTCTTAGTTCTTCTATGGTAGAGTAGTCTAAATTTTCACTGAATCTCCAAGAATCTTGTGTAGCAGCTGATGGTTTGATTTTCTTAATGTACGAATTCGATGGTGGTAGATATGATGGTTTATGCTGCATGTACCCATAATTGGATAACCCCCATATTACTCTACTAGCACCATTATGTATAGCGTTATTATTAAATAACATTGTGGTTTCTGGTTGCCCACCAACGTCTGTTTGGATGAGTCCTCCGGAGGATGGGTAAAGTATGTAGTACCTATTTGGTTTTTCTTGATTAACGAATTTAACTCCTAGATTTTCATTAGTTATATTTAATGAGTCTAGCCATACATCGTAAAAATTTACTTCTGTTGTTCCGGAAGGGTCTGGGGACGTATCTTTATCTTTAACTACTGTTAACTGTGAATTAACTTTTATACTTAATGGTGCTGTTCCAGCACCACCATCTATTATATTGTTAAGGTTTAACGGTGGTAGTGGTACGTTGGCTCCAGTAGCTATATAATGCATAGCTTTTATAATACTAGGATAAACACCAACATTCATAGTATTTATTGGTCTTACTGGTGAAGCCATTGTGTCAGCCGATAATTCAGCTACAAATTCTCTTGTTATTCCGTTATCATCATAATTATATAATTTTGTTATTGACTGACCACTTGCATCATATACATTTGATGGTCCTGTAGTGCCGGTACCACCTATACTCCCCCACACACCTAACATAGGGTCTGATGTAACACCGTTTACTATAGTTTCTTTATATCTCCACCAAATGGACCCAATCCTCATTAATAACGAAACTGGTACATCATGTAATGCTGGTACCTGATTAAATAACTCTGATATATATGCACCAAATTCATCACCAACATCAGTACCAACTAAAACTTTTTCCCTGAATGTAGGTAGTGGTAACGAATTTAAAAATAGATATGCAGCTTCTTTATAAGCTTCTTTGACCCCAGCATGTTCATTTGCGACACCTTTTAATAAAGAGTTTATAAAATATGGTGTGTTCAACATTGAAGTTATCCTTTCGTTGCCTTCACTAGTTACTACTGGGTCCCCTGGAGCTCCAGTACCTGTTGCACCTGACGTTGATTTTAAAATACCTTCCGTTATAAGTAATTTATTAGTTATTAGATTATTATAGTAATCATCTACTAAATTTCTGTCTGTTAATTCAGTAATATCTGGGAATCTTGAAAATAGTCTTTCCTCCTCTTTTTCTTCTATACTGGTGGAAGAATACATACTGTCAGTATAATAGTATGTATCTGATGTGTCTCTTAATACATCTGTATCATGGACATTATAATCTAAATTTTTATCAACCCTATAGAAATCAACACTACTAGCTGTATAAGCTCCAGCAAAATTTTGACGTACCCAGTTACCATATCTTGTTGGGGCTAGGTCAAATAATCCCGCCGCACTCTTATCTAATTTTAAAGCATCCAAACTTTTAGGGAATTCCTCAGCTATCACACTATATGGTTGTCCGACATATGAATATTCGTATGTTTTTCTATTGTAGGTTGGTAGTACGACATCTTCTAAATCATATAACATATATGTGGAAGCGTCTGCTACCTCTAATATTGTTTTTATGTCGTCGATATTGTTAATCTTACTGAATAATTCTTTCATGTTAGTGAACTCCTTTATAACATTATATAAATTATTAGCGTCGTAGTTTGATATTTCATTAATGGACTCACCCAACATACCTGAGGTATTTTGCATATACCTAGTTGATAGGCTTCCATATCTTACAGCTTCCTGAGCTCTATTAAGTATCTCAAATAGTAGGTTGCTGTAATCGTGGTATTCGGTATATGGTGTCCCTCCAGTCCCCCAGTCTCTAACTGTTATAGGTGTGTATTGTCTAACACCAGATGAACCTACCCCATTAAAATTGAAATCCACAGATTTGTACACACTTGTCTTAGTATATTCTTCTACAAAATCTACTTCTGGCCATATTTCTTTATTATTACCCTCTGTAGTATCTACAGCGTCTTCAGCCCCTAAATACGTTATTACTGAAGATGTACAACATTCTTTTTCTTCTTTTGTTACTGAATATTGTGGCCAAGGAAAAACAACATCTGTTTTTTTTGTGTCGTTTGACTCTTTAGATACATTTAATCTTTTTTCATTTTTACTGTTTTTCATGGCTTTTGTGTGAACCTCATCCATTAATCTTAAGAATGTATCTGTACCACTAATTATAACAGCAAAAACATTACGTATGGTTGGTTTGAATCCTATTTCTTTTTCTAACCTAGTGTTCAAAACATCAGTTATTTCTTTGGCCATTTTCTTTGCTTGTGATTCTGGTCCACCGTCAAATTGTTTTTTCTGTTTAAGCCATAACTGCATTATAGTTTTTTCAAAAGCGTCAATCATAAAATAATCACCTCTTGTATTTTCTAACTTACTTGTATCTTTTACTTCCGGACCTGTGGAACTATTAATTTTAGACTGAGAAAACATTAACCCCGGATAGTCTTTTGGGTCAGGGAATTGGAAATTGACTTTGTAATCACCTGTTGTACCAAATGTTGGGTTTTTTATAAGTAACTTATGGTATTTCAATAGTATTGCGTCTAGTGCTTGAGATGCGTTGTCTTCTATTTTTCCTACGTCTACGTAGTAGTTTGGTTGTGATGCATCAGTAGGTATATTTTTTAATGGATAAGCACTTACAGACTTTGTTGCCCCGGTCGCGATAGTTTCTGATGGGACTACCGTCGTTACACTTTTAGCCCGTGCTACATCTAAGTATGTGTTCTTCCAACTAGTCTTACCCCACCATAGTTCCTTTTTAAAGTCAGTTAGGTCTTCTCCATATTGTAATTTATCTGTGGTAGCAGATAGATTAGCTTCACCAAATAACTTACCTAAATCGTTTTCTAATTTATTTAAAGTATCTAATAAACTAACTATGGTCATATCTTTTGGGAAGTTTTCGTTTATTAACCCTTTCTTTATATATAAACTGTAAACTTCAGATAGTACGTCCATACCTCTTGTCGCTGTTATTTTTGTGCCCTCTGGACTAGTTTGTGATGGGTACATATATGGAGCGGTAAGAGAATGGTGCATATTAACATCTCTTAATAAAGCTATGTGATTACCTATAAAATCACAGGTAACTAAATAATCACCACTTGCTGGGTCAAACCTAGAAGTAAATTTAGTTAAAGTTAGTTGGTACTTAACAGCTTTACCGTAATAACCTTTAACTACCAGAAAAAACGTTGGGTATGGTAGGTGGAAAAAAGCTGTGTAAGGTGTATTTGTTCTAGCTTGTTCAAATAATGTTTTACCCCTAACATCTGTAAAATTAATTTGTACTGAAGGTATATAACTAGAATCCACCTTTATGGATATTGAGGTTATTCCGAATCCTTGTATATCTTTTTCATTTTGTGTTCCTATAACCTCCTCATCTTCATTTATAAGTTTCTTGTTTATTTCGGGGTTAGTGAATCCTTCGGTCCAGTCACTATTTAACTTATTAGTTCCTTTTGGTTTTAAAAAATTTAAGTCCCCTTCAAATATGTCAACGACAACTTTATCACCATCTCCAATACCAGATATTATTTTACTCCTTGGGAATATTTTTGCTGTTAGATTTACATACATGACTAGGTCTTCATGAGCAACTAACCTATCTTTAACCTGTCCACCAATAACTACCTTATTAGGGTCAACTACTACTAAGTTATTACCTACAGGGTCTGTATATATATTTCCGGTATTTATTTTATCTGCCATAATAGAGGAAGTGTTGGTCTATTTTTGATTTATATTCCTCTAGTGATGCTATTAATGGGAATGGTATACGTAACATGGTTCCGTCTGGTATATTCCATTCTTGTCCACCATAAGATGGGTTAGCTAACATAATTAACCATCCATAATATGGTACCCCATAAAATTGTTGTGATATTTTATCCATTCTACTTCTACCTACTTTATATAACACTTCTTTATCACTAGTATTTTCGTCTAATACTATTGTGGGTACAATAACAAAATCACCATTTTCAATAAACTCACTATATCTATTATAATAACCCATAATTAACTAATGTATAGTTGTTCTAATTTCTTAAAATTAAAATCATTATTGTTAGAACCAACATTACGACTAACCAAATTGTTCCTAACTAAACCTGGACCTACCCCAGTTGTGACTACTGAATACCCAATATTAAAATCTCTATAATAGTTATTTAGGTTACCATCTAAATCTGAATACCCATTAATTAAATTATTAGTTATCTTATTCTCCATGTTTGACATATCATACCCAAGCCATGATATAACAATATCATCTAATAGTGTCTTAAATTCTACGTATATTTGATACCTAATCCCGTTTATACCTTCAGGGTCTATTTTTAATAATTTATCATACATGTCACCATCCCTATATTTTAATATTTTATCTAATTGGTTTTTATAATTGCCATTAAAGTTAAATGTAATAGTGTCATTTGTACATATTTTATTCGAGAAGAATAGGTACTCACTTCCACCAGTATATACTCTACTGAATGTTGGTGTTATATTTTTAGTTATATATGTATTTAAAAAACCTATACTATTATTGTATTCGGTTCTTAGTGTTGTAACGTCGGTAGTTGCAGTTAGTTGGTACGCTCTAACTTTACCCCCTCTTGGTGTTAAAAACCTACCATCATAACTATTATTTGTTATAAAATTTAATTTGTCTGCTACATCTGTCAAGTTTCTTTGTTGTGCCCTAAAACTATTAGTCATAGACATAATTCTATTTGTTAAATTAGTTAATTGTTCTTCTAAAGTGTCTAATAATATATTTTTTACATATAATTTTTCTTCAGCTAAAACTGATGTTGTATTTAGTTTTGTTTGGATTAGTGTTGTTTCTGTTAATATACTATTCTTTAGTTGTGTATAATCTGTTGTTATTCGTCCGAAAATATCATTCGGTATGCCTACTAGTGTAGAACTACCAGTCCCTAATGTACCTGTATTAAATCTTCTATCATACATAAATTCTTCCACCAACCCTAGATTATATTGTAAAAATAATAATTCTATTCTATTTCTAAGGTCTAATGAATATGCCTTGCTTCCGTCTACAAACGAATTTAATAAATTTTTATATTTTATCTTTGCCATATTATTCTGTAAATTCTCCTATAAGATTCCCGTTCATATCCATTGCTCCTGCGGTTATTAATGTCAGATTTTCAGCTATAAATTCTTCTGCAGCTGTTCCTGTAAGTTTTTTAGATTCTTCATTTGTTGTAGCTGTTGGTTCATATAATTCTGTATTAGCAAAATAATTATTACTTAGAGCGTTCTGAAGTTCTGAAACTGGACCTTCAAGACCTTGACCTCCAATATATTTAAAGTTCATAGATACGTTGGCTATCATAGGTTGTACACCTATCCCTTCTGGATTTAAATCATATATTAGTGGGTCGTATGTAAAACTTACAGAATCGACAACAATTTTTGTATGATAAAAATCACCTACCCTTAATACACATATTGGTGGTGTCCCAAAAGCTGTATTTTCGGCATCCACATCTTTTAATCCATCCTCTGTTTTAGTTTTTATTGTGTTCCCAGGTCTCGTACATTGTAATAAGAATGTTAACCTACTATTAAGACCTTCTGGGGTTGTTGAGTGAAATGATGGGTGAAAATACTTTAACTTACTCTTAAGTGAATTATATATAAATTCGTCATTCTCTTCCAAATATTTAAAATAGTTTTGTTCTCCTAATAATTTAGCTAAGATTTTATCTGCTTTAAGACTCCAATCTGCTGGTTTTTCTTCTGTATTTGCATTTATAGCGGCGTTATTTGGGTCGGTGTTATCTGGGTCATCTGAACCTTCTTCTTCTACTACTGGGTCGGTTTCTGTACCTTCTTCTTCTATTACTGGGTCTGATGTTGTTCCTGTTACTGATTCGTTAGTCTCTTGAATTGGGCTGGTTTCTCCCTGACCATCGTCTGCTGCAGCCCCAACTAAATTCGCTAAGTCATTAATATCATCTAGTGAAAAGTTACCGAATCTTTCAGCTAGTTCCCATATATCATATTTCTTACATCCAGCAAAAAATGAATCTAATATTCTATCTGCTATAAAATCTGGTTTGTTTTTTAACTCTTTTTGAGCTATAACGTTAAGTATTGATGGGTGGTCTACTACTATTTTAAAAGATAGTGTACCAATTCTTTCTGTGTAATTGTATGTGTATATTGGTTCTGGTCTACCTAAGAAATTAATAGAATTCCATTGTGCGGAATTAGTATCACCGATGCTCATTTCATATGGTGGAAACCACATAATCCTACCCCCGTTAGGTCCTTTCTCTGCAGCTGGTAACGAAGTCTGTTTTTCACTACCTCTCCACGCTAAATTTTCAATAGAGAACATATACTTCTTAACACCGTCTTTGGTTACATTACCGTTCTTACCGTTAACTTGCATTATTGGTGCTATACTTAAATTTAGTAGGTCGTCTAGAACAGCGTTATCACTACCCCTTAATAGACCACCACTTTTCTGTAAGTTTTTAAATTTATAGTATGGGTTATCTTTTGTCCACGTTCTACAATATTCATTACCTGGTGTTAACCCCATTTCATACCATTCTGGGTCTTCGTTTTGAACCAGTCTCGCTCCTGACCCCTTAGGTATGTCCTTATATCCATCATTAAACACCACAGAGGTTTGGTCTATTGCGTTACCTACATGTTTTCTTCTAGCTCCACCCATCATAGGTGCTGAATCTATTAAATTTTGTGTCTCATCTAATATCCCACCTTTTCTTTTTGGTTTTTGATTAGACCTTGTTTGTAACATATTTGCTGGTGCATTTAGTGAAGCGAAAGATGTACTACCAAACCATGTCCAACCACCAGCTAAACTTCCACCACCAATATATGTCCCCCCTTGTAACCCAAAAAAGTAATGTCCCCATAAAGCTTTCCCATCTACTGTTTCTAATTCTTTAGCTAACGTTGATGGTCCGTATACTAGGGCTCCTGTTGGTCTCCCAAACTCGTCTCTAGGTACAGCGTCCATAGGACTTTGTATTTTTCCTGGTTCAGATTTTTTAGAACCAACATAATAAAATGGTTCAACTTTATTAACACCTTTCTCTACTCTAGCTCTAGAATAATCTGGTCTATATATATTATAGTTTAAGGAACCAAACAACCTAGATTGTTGGTCTTTGCCCATATATTCTATAAACTTATCACTAGGTACTGGTATAGATGCTGTATTAGATGGAATATCATTACTACCTGGTGTAAAAATATTTATAATAGCGTTAGCTGTAGCTTGTATATTACCTATTTCACTAGTATAATTAATTCTATTACCTATAAGTCCGTTTATATCTGGCACAAAAGGTGGGTTTAAGTAATCACCTGGTATATTAGAGTCACCATAATATAAATTTGCTATCCTAGAAAGGTAATCTGTACCTTTTACAATATCTTTACCCGGTGAAGTACTTATGTTAAATTTTGCACCACCATTGTCACTAGTATCATATAATTCTTGTGCTTGGTTATACCCAAGGTTCCTTCTTAAATAACCTGAGGATACTTCAACTAAGTGACTATCACCCAATATCTTACTATTTAAAGTACTTATAATTCCGTTGGTTATGTTAACTGTTTCTAATATTTCTGATGGTGTATAATTGGCCGATATAAATGTTTTAGGTTGTAGGGAATTTAGTGTTACATACTCTACTCTACTATCACCAAATAATTTATTAACATTTATTGTTTGTACATCACTGTACCCATCTTCAGGGCCATACATATTATCTAAAAATAAACTTTTTTGTTGTTCTTGGCTTTCTTCTCCTACAGTTTTTTGGTCTTTTACATTTGTAATATTTATTGTAGTTTCTTTTTCCCCTGGGACTTGTACCCCAAATGAAGGTGTTATAGGGTTAGATTCAGCAAGATATGAGCTTTGTAGGTTTTTACCCAATAAAAATTTTCTTAGGATTTCAGTGCTACTAGTGCTTATAGAATAGTCTCCTAAACCATATGGATTTTGTGTTCCTGTATTTTTACCTACACTCATAATTATTATTTTATTATAAATAGACTACTACTACTTTATACTTATCTACCCGGTACCAAGTTTAGTTTGTAATAATTTTTTTAATTGTTGTATATTACCAGTACTTAATTGTTGTATTATTCTGTTTATGTCAACGTTAGCTGATTCGTTATTACCTTCAAATTTAATTGTACCCTCAACTAATAAAGGGGTATCAGTACCAGTAGTTACAGTAGTATTACCCTCATTTACTACATTATTTAATGTTTCAGTCCTATTAGTTATATCACCACCTAAACCTTCGTCTAGTTTGGTCCCACCAATAATAAGGTCATCTTTACGAAATTTAATCGCGTCTTCTCCTGGTCTTAGAATAAAATCAGCATTTGCTGGACCTCCTGTATCTAACCCTAATATATCTAAAGCTGGTTTCATTGTATTATTCCACATATCATCACTCATATCAGTTCTTAAGTCACCCAACATAGTCTTTATGTTCTGTGCATCACCACTAGCTAATATATCTAACTGTTCATCGGTTAATAATTCCATTTTACCAGCCATTGTTTGGGAGAATGATTTCATTAGGATTTCACGGTCATTACCACCCATATCTCTAACCATTGTTCTTACACCACCATCTAACGCTGCTAAGTATTGATTTGCTTTTTCTGCTGTGGTAAGTTGTTGAGCATATATGTCACTATCTGACATACCTTCTTTTCTTAACTTTTCCATTTGTTCTTCGGTTAGGTCAGCTACATCAACCATTTCTTCAATTCCTGGTATTTTAACTTGTGCTGTACCATGCTCACCAATCTGTGCCATCGAAGCAATTAATTCCTTATCCGTTTCAGACATGTCACCAACAAATTCTAATTCAGAGAATACTGCAGCTCTTCTAGCTGATTTTATAGCTACGTCAGCTAATTCTTGATAATCCATACCCATGGCTTTTGCTTGGTCTCTTAGTTGTCTTCTAGCTCCTGGTGATATTACAAATTTATTAGTCTCTTTATCAAATGTTGCTGAAGCTGCTGCTGTATCTACTATAGCTTCCTGTAGACCTTCTAGGTCATTAGTTGCCATATACATCAATTTAAATGGGTCTGTTAAATCTCCTACAGCTCCCCCAATAACTTGCATTTGTGCCGCAAAATCAATTGCTCCCTCTGGGTCTAAGAAATTCTCAGCCAGAGAAGTTACTTTACCCATTTCTAAACCTAAAGCTTGTCCTCTAGCAACCATTCTTGCTAAACCTTCAACCCCACGTTCAAAACCATATGTATTAATTAATTTAAGTTCACCAGACATTTGACCTAAGAAGGTTTCCATAACAACACCAAACTCTCTACCAGTTTGTATTATCTCTGACATTGCGTTATCAGTTTCATCTACTTTACCAATAGCATCACCCAAACTATAACCAACAGTATCAAAAGCGTCTGACATAGCAGCCATATCCAATCCTTGAAATGTTTTTTCTAATAGTGTAGCTCTGGAAATTGTCTCTTGTGGTATAGATAGGTTTCGACCTATTGTCATCCCAATCTTCTCAAAGGTCTCATATATTTGGTCTGCCGTTATACCATATTTTGCCATCTCAACACCGGCTTGATTCATTTGGTCTATGGTGTCAAATAGTTGTTCATTTGACATACCTAATTTTTGTGAAATGCCTAGTCTAAGGGTATCTTCTAATGCTACCATATCTAATATGGTACCCATATGTTTGTCCATTTCCTTTAGGTTTATGACACCGTCTTTCATCATCTTCATCATGCCCTCCAATTCACCAGTACTGAATCTACCTCTTGGTGTTCTTTCTTCTGCCATTTCCCCTAGGAACTTTAATGTATCTGTACCACCACCAAGGTTTGGTCCTCTAGAGGTACCTTTTCCATAGATTGGGTTTCCTCTGGCGTCAACACCCTTGTAGGTACCTTTACCTTCAACATAATCACCAACATCTGGTGTGGTAGAATATGAAGGTAATGGGTTAATTACCCCATTTTGTTTTGCTAAATTATATGATACTGGATTCCCTTTGGTCCCATATCGTTTAATGGACCTAACTCGGGATTGGTGGTCTGGTTCGTCTTTATAGTTAAAGACACCGACTGGGACACCTAATTCTGGGTGAAATGCTATATAAGGTATAGCACCAGATAATAAGCGTTCAATAAATAACTGTTTTAACAATTTAATCATCTAACTTCATTTAACTATAAATAGTTAAAATCTGTTTTTAGATTTGTTTTTTGCTTGTTCTATTGCCTCATTTTTTTTATTAAATTCTTCTATTAAGAAATTAACATAAAATCTTCTTTCAAAGGTTGGCATAACTAATATATCTGAATATGGGATATGTAAATGACGCATAAGGTAGTAAAACTCTTGCAATAGGGCATTCCTATATGCCGTAGAAAGGACGAAAAAACTCAACACCAAAGGCAATTCGTGCTCCAATCTCCTGGTTGGACGGCGACATAACCTTAACATTAAGGTCAATTGCTGGTGTATTTTCTCTAATAATTTTTCTAATAGATTGTGAATCTCTTATTGGCATGGTCTGTATGAACTGGGATATTGTCATAGCGTCTCTAACACCATCTACTTCCTTGACCATTTTTTCTAATTGTTTTGTCATGTATGGGTTGATGACATTATTTTTATTTAACTTGTCTAATTCCTTTAACTCTTTTTCATCACTAGGTGTTACAAACGATAATTTAACTTTCTTTTTACATACTTCTAAAAAGTGTTCGAATTCGTTCTTATCATCTATATCCACATTTATCTCTTTTGTTTTTAGTACCGATAAATCAATTGTATGGTCAAATTCTTGTTTTGTCTTAGGGTCAGTTAATTTAACAACATAGTCACTACCAAAAGCTGTATTACGTAAAAATATTAAAAGTGCTTCTTTATCACAGTCTGGCATATCATCTACCATTATATCTTTATCTACAATCTTTCTACTTAATAATGTATCTACTAACTCACCACTATCCTGTAATGCTGGTGAAGCTAATAAATTTTCATCTGAAGCGTTAAGGTATGTTACTTTAAGTGTGGTCTTTTTATTTTTATAAAAAATACCTTGTGATGGTAACCCCACAATATCATATGGTAAAATAGTTTCTTGTTGTTGTCCTAGTTGGTCTTGCATATTAATTTAAATTTAGTAAAAGCTTTATTATTGTAAATACGTAGATTTATATTTTATAACTAATTTATAGCATATAAGCTATAGTTTTTGTTTTACATAAAGTAAAGTCTTGGTTTGGGTAAAATAAAAAAGTCCCTTAGAAAGGGACTTTTATTTAAATTATATGTTTTTTAGATTAGTAAACTAAGATACATCTGTCTGGTCTTAATGTGGCTGTGATATTTACAAGACCATCATCACTATAAGATAGGTCATTAAAGTTAACGTCAGTTAAGAAACATCCTTGTAAAATCCATTTTTCTACTACTACCCCTGTTGGGTCTAATAGTTCCAGGTCAATATTTTTCTTATATCCCGCAGCGTAACCCATTCTACCAGTTACCGATTCTGCATGTGTTCTAACCCATTCCATAAGAGCTTGTGCCGCTGATGGACCAATAGGGTCTCTAAATGTTACATTTATTGTTCCCCATACAAACCTACCAGCTACATAAGTAGAGGTGTTAAGAAACGGTACTTCTACAGAGTTAATCGTTACTTGTGGTCTAGAAGTACTTTCTACATACCATTCGTTGATACCCAAAGAAGAATCGAACCTCATGATGAACCTATTCTTTTTCTTTGGTTCATACGGTACGGGCATTTTCATTAATAAGTCAGCCATATCTTTTTAATTTTTTAGTTTTTTATTATATCTATAAATATACGGGTAATGAAAAAAAAGAACTAATTCATTTGTTTTAATACTATTTTATTTACATCACCATCAGAAGTATCGTAAACAATAAAATCAACTTCTGGAAATTCTACCTGTAACACTTCTTTTATAAATGGAATTATAGCATTTATATTACCTAAATCGTCATCACTAAATCCGACTGATAGTTTATTGTGTGATGTATTAACCATTTCACCTACTTTAGCAACTATTTTAGTTACATAATCCCTTAATGCTATTTTTTTATTTTCTTCAGGGTTTGCTGCTGAACCACTATCTGTCCCAAACTTATCAGCAAAAATTTCTGAAGTAACTGTATGATAGTCATGAGAATCTAAATATGTTTTTAATATAATCTCTGGTGTCTCACCTTCTAATTCTGGGTATAGTTGTTGTATATTATCTATCATTCTACCTAATTCATCTTCACTAAAAGTATTAGATATAACTAAATCAACCCCTTTTCTTATCACTTCTGGATTATGTCCTCTTGCTGTAATGATTGAGATTGGGTTTGCGTAAACCAGGGCTTCCTTAAATTTTTCAAATGATGGTGCAAAAGAACCGTTATCTAATGCTTCTTGTAGGTCATTTAAAAAAGCATCTTCACCTATAAAATTATCAAAAGCTCCGTCGTCTAACTCATAATTTTCATCGTCTCTAACTGTTGCAAACTCTGAAGTCCCAATATTAACCTTGTCCCACCCATTGTCTGTTTTTCTTAACATCTTAATTTTAGTGGGCATATTAATAATATTATCGTCCCAATCAAAAGAATAAGCTCTTACATTACCAGATTCTACACTTTCTTCTGTAAGCCCACCACTAATTGTACGTAATTGTTTTTCCGTTATAATAATCTTTTGTGACATATAATATAAATATAAATTAATTTGGTTTATTCAATTTATTTGTTTATCTTTGTAGTATGAAAAAATTAAAAATAATATTACTTTTACTCTCGTTAACATTTATTTGTAAAGCACAAACTTTTGTAGTATCAGATAGACTCTGGAATGTTGAGGCTTCCTTAATAGGTTACTCAGGAATTTACGAATCTCACTACGCTAGTGATATTAGTTTAGAATCTTATACTACTTCCACTAACGAACTTACATTAGATACATTACACAACACATTAAATATTGTTCGTAAATCAAACCAAACAAACGATTCTATCTATTGGGACTTGAATATTACTACTACAGAAACTGTAGTTGGTTACGGTACAACGTATAATTTTGAAGATTATATTAATGGTGTTTCTGGGTTACTGTTTGTAGAAGTGGATAACACTATACTATTCTTGGTGGAAAAATCACTTTATCCTGATGAGTATTTTGGTTTCTTGGGGTCTATAGAGTATCCTATACTTGAGAATTGTTTTACCTATTAATTTTATTACAATATATAGTAACTTTAAAATAAATTAATCGTATATATTAATAGTAGAAGTTTAATCAAAAAAAATAAAAATTATGTTAGAATATATTATACCTTATCTTATTATATCACAAATACTAATGTTTGTCTTTTTATTAATTAATGAAAAAGATATTCGTAATGGTTACCTGTCCTTTGAGTCAAAACGTGGGGATAGTCCTAGTAATAAGTGGTATGTGTTCTATATAATAACCCACGTACTTAAAGCACCTATATTGGCTCCAATGATATTAGTTCTACTACTTTTAAATGGTGGTAAATTAGTACAATAAAAAAAAGGTCCGAAAGGACCTTTTTATATTAATATAGTATTATTATATTTTTGATATAGGTTTAATAACTTGTTTCATTTTCTTAATATCTTCCCTAATCAACCTTTCTCTTTCTTCTTTGGACTCTTCTATGTGTTCAGAATCGTGAATACGGTCGTAATGCATATCATCTTCTAAACCATCTATATGGTCTTCACTTCCACCATCATGTTTTAAATTATAAAGTTCTTTGTCGTCATGACCTTCATCTCTACCATAATTCATAGCTTCATCGTGACCAGAATCTTCTTTAACCTCCTCTTTATCCCCACAAACACACGGAGCTTCTCCACATTCATCACATGATTTTTTAGCTGTCTCATTAACTTCTTCTTCTTTCTTTGAATAAATAGCGTTACCACTCTGGTCATCACCTTTATAGACGCCTTTACCTTCAACATAATCACCAATAGCTGCCTTTTGTTCTTGTATTGTATCTTCTCCTTCTGGGTAAGGTAAGTCATCAGAAACGTCTTTATAGCTTCTTGGTGCTGTTCCTCCTGGTGCACCTGAACCAATTAATTCAGCTGTATAAGCCATAAAATTACCTAATTTAGTGATAGAGTTAGCTAGTTTTTTTCTAGTCTCACTATCTTTAATCATATCATAAGCCTTCTTTATACCATTTAAAATATTTTCTATTCCTTCACCAGCGGCTACTCCAGGATTTCTATCATACATTCCTTGTTCTAAAATAACTTCAGAATAATCAGAAATATTCAAATTTAAACCTTCTTTAGTAATAGACTCTCTAATTAACTTATTAGCTACTTCAATTGTTTTAACAATCTCGTTATAGTTATTTTCATTTAAAATACCTGATAATCTATCAAATTGTTCTTCACTTAAAATAACATTTTGCTTTCTATTTTTAGTAAATGACTTTTTATCTGGTCCTGGTATGTTTAAACTCTTGTTTAATGTCTTTTTATTAAATTTCATAATTTATTATTTCTTATAAATATTATACATCCTCAAAAGATGCTCCGGTTGGTGTTACTAAGAACTCTACGAAAATATATTCTAATGCTCTAGTAGGTTTAATATAAATCTTACCACTCATTTCATTTCTATCTATTTCCTCTGGGTCACTAGAAAGTACCACTCTAAAGTCTGTTAAACCTCTATCTCTTCTAATAGAATCTAATATTGGGTTAACTAGGTCTAAGAATTGTTGTCTTACTATATCATCGTTTTGTTCGAATATTAATCTTACAGCTACAGCTGAAATTAATTTTCTTGTTTGTAACAATAACCTTCTAACATTAATTCTATCTAAAGCTGATTCCTTAAGTTGTAAAGTTTTATTACCCCAAATAATTGGTCCCGTATCACTAAACGTAGCGATTGGGTTCAATCTACCAACATATAATGTGTCTCTTTCATCTAAAGTAAGTTTCTTTCTAGCTTTAACCGCGTTTACGATTCCTCTAGTGTAACCCGCTGAAGCGAACCATGGGAATGCGATATTATCAGTTAATGCTATATTCCTCATTACTTCTGCAGTTGGTGGAATAAATATCTGTTTATTATTTGCCGTATCCCTAATTTGAATCCAAGGATAGTAAGTAGCTGAATAGTTTGAGTCAATTAAAGCATCTTCCATATTATCTACGGCTTCTTCTGGTGTAATTTGATTTAATGCGTTTGTTGATGTCGCTACAAACATATTATAATCTGGTGTTGTAGTAATATAAAGTGAATCAGCTCTATCATTTTCAACCATATCTATTGTTTCGTTAACTAACCCTAAGTTATCAACATAATCGATACCTGGTGTAGCGAAAACATTAATATCAACAGCTTCTGGATTACTAAAAGTATTAATTCCTCTTAGGAACGCGAAATAATCTGTATTCGCTTCCGTAAGACTTAATTTCTTAAATGTTCCAGCCCCTGCTGCTGTTGGGAATTCAGTGGTTACACATGCTCCATTTAAGAAACCTGTTAATCCCATTCTGTAATCATCACTGTTAGACCTTGTTTTTCTATAAATGTCCCAACCGTCAAAACCACCGTGTGGTGCTACAGTAAATTTACGACTTCTTAATTTTTTATATGGGTCAGTACTTAAAGTAGGTTCTTTATGGAATGGTGCCGCACCAACCTCAAATACAGTTTGTCCATCTAGTGAAGTTCCTGCCCAGTCTAGATAAGTTCCTTGTCCACCAATAACTACAGTAGCTCCAGAATCCATATGGAATCCTTTTGTTATTGTAGACCAACTTCCACCAACAGTAGCGGTACATACATTAGATGGTACCACATAACCTTTATGGTCAAAGAAGTCTGCGTCATAACCAGCTCCTATAGAGTCTGACACACCTAAATAAACCTTACTAAGTTTGTCACCACCACTAACAGTAGCGTTATCTGTGTTTCCAGCCCCAAATGGTGGATTAAAGATTGTATCTCCTGGTTGGTAGTATTTTGTTTTATATGCTAGGTATGGACTTCTATTACACGTTCCGTAACTTCTGAATCTGTAACCTTCAAATCCTGCTGGTACTGACGCGTTAAATGTTCCGTCTAAAACTCCTTCACCTAATTGTAACATAACATATTTAGACTTCAATTCAAATTCTCCTGTTGACGTACCTATCTTTCTTCCCACAAAACTAGTTTTTGTTGGTGATAGACTACATCTTGTAAATTTCTCTAGTACTTGTGGACTAGCGTCACTGTCGTAAAATTCTCTAACTAGAATATCAAACTCACCTCTTTCAAAAGAAATATTTGTTATAGATAATTTAACTTCTCTATTAGCTGATGTTCCGTCAGAAATAGATATAAATTTAAATAACCTAAATACGTCGCTACCTTGTAATTCTGATACTATCCATGGTGTTTCAGGTGTTTCCCACTCATGCATGTTCCAAGCTATAGTATTTGTATTAACTGTGTCTCTTGCTCCAGGTTTGTAGTTTAAACAACATCTTAATCCTCTAATTTTACCTAGATTATATCCGTTCTTTAACATATTAGGATAACTTTCCTCAATGAATAAAGGAACGTCTTCTTTTTTCTTATCAAATGGATTTCTACCAAATACTCTACTCACATACTCTTGTGAGGTATTACTCATGGAAGTCTTAAATGTGTATACATTACCAGCGTTCGTTTGAGCACTAATTCCAAATGACGCAAATGGATTCTCTAAAACATCTGCGTAAGTTCCAGAACAATCAAAACTAACTGTATCTGCACTTATTTCATATAATGGTCCACCAGACGTTTTAGTACTTATTCCCCTAGACCTAAGTGTTGCTACAGTTAAATTATCATAATCAGTATAAGGTGATACAGCATTTGTTCCTGACCAAGCTATTGTTTCTACTATAACACTACCTGAATATGTAAGTACACCTCCTGATGTAAATCCAGTACCCCCACTTACACCAGTTGATGAAGCTTCTAGATATACTTGGTAGGACGTTCCGGAATATGTTCCACCACTACAGCAACTCGCGGCTCCATTATAATCGAACATACCATAATACCAAGCATCATTTCTATAATCAAAAGAAGTTAATGCGTTATCCTGTGTTCCTAATCTATTATTTACTGTTGGTGCTGTTGTTCCGTTCCATGCTGCAGTTGTAGCTGTTGCAGCAGCTGTAAGATTAAATGGTACAAATCCGTATTGGTATACCGTATCGTATCCTGTTCCTGAACAACCACCTGATATTACATTATCATCACAAAACCAATCAGATATTATTGTTGTTGTAAAGTCATCATTAAGTGTAGGTAGTGTTGTCCCATTAGTTAATGATATTGTCTCGTATAAATAATTTTGTATTGCACTAGGGAGAGTTGTAAAGAAACTTGTAGTTAAGGTGTTATCGGTAAATACAGCTGAAGTTACACCACTACTAGTACCAGTAAGTGGTACAAAAAATGGTAGTGTGGTTGTAGCTGTTGTTGCACCAGTATAAACCCCAGTACCTGAAGGTCCCCAAGTTGGGAAAGTTGTTGGGTCTAGACTACCTATCGTTTCTATAGTCCATGATGGCCCTGCATCATACCCACTTAATCCTAATACTCTTGTTACAAATAATTGGTTTGATTGACTCAGGTATGCTTTAGCAATGTATCCTGCCTCATATTTAGGTATTTGTGAATCTACGTATAATTGTGGTGAGGTACCCCCAAATCTTGTAACATAGTCGTCATATGATTGTATAAAGATAGGTTCGAAGGCTGGACCTTTTAATGCCTCACCAACTAAACCTAATGTAGTAACACCAACACTTTGTGCTACAAATGTTAAATCTTTCTCTGATGTGTATACACCAGGAGAAACGAATGTTTTACTCCCGTTTGCCATAATTTAATTTTTATTTAATTGTTATTCATTTATTATACTATAAATACAACGGGTAAAACCAAAAGTTTTATTAATAAATGGGTTATTTAGTGGTAAGTAGGTAATTTATCATACTTTTTTCATACTATATACTAATTATTGCTAAAATCACCGTTATAAGATGAGTAACAATAAAAACACTAAAAAGATTAAAAACTTAAAAATAAGTGAGGATGTACATCAAACACTAAAGGAATATTGTAAAAGTAATGGTCTTAAAATGTTTGCTTTTGTGGAACTACTAATAAAAGAAAAATGTAAAATAAAAAAAGATATTTATGGTGATACAATATGATTACCTCACTATAGTTTCTTCTAATGTTAACGAAGCTTCCTGACCTGGAATAACTTTAACAATAACAATATCTACAGTTTGTCCTGGATTAATCATCAATCCTTCTTGATAGGTTACACCATCAATAATAAACGACACGGTATCTACATTGTCTAACCTAACGATACTAATATCAACTTTATGTTGGAATAGTATGGTTTTGGTATTTTCTGTGCTTTCGAAGTATATCTTATTTTTTACTTTTGTAGCGTTTTTATCTTCTAGGGATTTTCTTTCTCTTTCTCTGTCCTTATCATCGAATCCATATAAAAACATACTTCTACTTATAGCTGGTTTAACCTCAAACTCATCCTCGTCAATTAAGAATCCTTGTAACTGGAATTGGTAGGCTTGTTGATAGTATCTTCTTTCTTCTGTATCGATAACGCTTTCATCACCTATACTGTTTAAAATTATCGGTATGTAGTGTCCTTTAACGAAAGTATATGCTTGTCTAGATGTAAATTTTTGTAGGGTTACTCTATTAAAGACATTTAGTTCCCTCATTCTATTACATACAATTTTTACATTATATGTAATATCTACTGGAACAGGTTGTGGTATAGTATATATGTCATATCCTTTTCTATTACCATCCCATGTTGGTACCCTCGCAAAATGAAATTGTTTTCTGTCCGGAATAGTATACCTTAAAGCTGGGTTAGTACCATATTGTACATCAGGTTGTCTAACTACTGCTATAAAAGGTAAAGAAACGTTTTTATCTTGGTCGGCAAAACTCCATGTTTGAGCAAATTCACCCCATCTCTGTAGAGTTAAAATCCTATCTATAACATTTATTTTTTTACCATTACTACTACTTTCTAGTTGGTTTTGTACAAAATCTAACATTCCTTTATCTAGGTCTGCATGTAAAACTGATTTTGGTAGAAACGTTCCATCTTCTGTAAGTAACTGTCCTAATTCTTTTCTTCTATTAGGCACCACAATTCCATTGTACCCACTAGGGTACTCCCCTTGTATTGGTTTGGTTACTATATTAATATTTTTTTTATTCTTTTTTGGTAATGCCATTATATTCCTTTAAATTCGTCTGGGTTAACATATGAACAAGTTATTGTTCTATAGAAAGCTTTATACCCTCCTATTGTGTGTTTAAGGTCCGAGGTCACCCTACCATCATTGGTGACCACATAGTATCTTACTAGGTCTTCTTTTTCTGGATACCCTATATAATCCCCGTAATTTATATCAACACCTAATTCTTCTAAATGCTTTATGTAAACACCTAAGGTCATGTTTCCAGGTTCCATCTGATTTACCAACCCACCACCATAACTCTTATTCTGTGGAGCATCTATCTTAACATAAGCATTAAACTCAACTGGTGATTTATATCTAATCTCTTCTGGACCCGCTTCTCCATATACATCATCTACATCTGATAATTTTTTATCTACCCTAAATAACACTAAAGTAAAATGCATATCACCATGTAGCCACTCCATTCCTATGTCTTGTTCTATACTAAAATCTTCAGAGCTATAGAATTTGGATATCCTTGTTATCGGTAGTTTTTTGTTTGTCATATGAATAAGTTCTTTATTATAAATATAAATTGTCTTTCTTTTGGATTTTTATTATATTTTTTATTATGGATGTTAAATTACCGGTTATAGAAGCTAGAGAGATATTACTGTCGTATGATGGTGCTAATAATTATATTCTTAATCTTAAAGATTATATAATTAATAGTAAAACATTTACCCTCACGAAGTCACAGTCTGATTATATTAATAAAAATTATAAAGACACACCTAAAATTGTTAGGTTGTGGATGGAGATAGAAGACTACCTATCAAAAGAATTAATGACCACTAAATTACTACAAAAACCACCAAAAAAAATATGGATAGAGAAATTATTATCCGAAACAGATAAAGCTTATCATGTTTGGGGGAAGGTACTGGATGTTCACCCACTTAATGCTTTTTGGGTACCTAAGAACCAAATTGTCCCTAGAGAAGCTCCAGATTTAGACGTTGACTTTACAATTTTTTCACATCGTCCTCCTTTTGACCACCAAAAAGAAGCTATAACTAAATTGGTTTCTAATAAAAAATATATACTTGCAGATGATATGGGTTTAGGTAAAACTAGTTCTGCTGTTATGGCTAGTATTAATCTTAAACTAAAAAAGGTTCTAATTATTTGTCCAGCGTCTCTAAAAGTAAATTGGAAAAGAGAGATAGAAAATTACAGTGATGGGCCTATAGGTATTGTGGAAGGTAAGCAGTGGGAAGATGGAAAATATGTTATTATCAATTATGACATCTTAAAGAATTTTCATTCATTACCTAAAGATTCTGATAAAAAAACACAAATATTAGATTCTGGCTTTGATTTGGTTATAATAGATGAGGCTCATTATGTTTCTAATGGTAAGGCACAAAGAACTAAATTAGTTAATAATTTAACAACCAAAATAGAACGATTGTGGTTATTATCTGGTACACCTATGACTTCTAGACCTATGAATTATTATAATTTATTAAAATTAGTTGGTTCTAGAGTTGCTAATAATTGGATTAATTATGTTAGACGGTATTGTGACGGTAAACAAATTTTTAGGGGTTATAGGAAGATTTGGTTAACTTTCGGTGCAACCAATCTAGAAGAGTTAAGAGATAAAACCAACGATAAGGTTTTACGTAGATTAAAAGAAGATGTTCTAGATTTACCCGATAAAATTATCACCCCAATCCACATGGAGTTAAAATCAAAAGTATATGAGAGTGAGATGGGGGAATATTTGGATTGGAGAAGACAAAATAGAAATAGAGGGTTATCTATCCAACTATCTAAATTAATGAAGGTTAGACAAATTATTGCTCTGGAGAAGGTTAAAGAAACAATACAGTTAATTGAGCAATGTTTACAACAAGATAAAAAAGTTATTGTGTTCACAAATTTTACTGAACCTTTAATGACTTTACATGAAAAATACAAAAACGAGTCTGTAATTCTTAATGGTACAATGAAAAAAGAAGCCCGACAAGAAAGTGTGGACCGTTTTCAAGACGACGATAAAGTAAAAGTTTTTATAGGTAATGTAAAAGCAGCAGGAGTTGGAATCACCTTAACTGCCGCAGAGGTAGTTATTTTTAATGACTTATCTTTTGTACCTTCGGATATGTCCCAATGTGAAGACCGGGCATTTAGAATAGGCCAAGATAAAAAAGTTTCGTGTATGTACCCGATTTATGATAATACTATTGAGCGTACAATCTATGAAATAGTTAATAAGAAGAAGTCTGTCATCGATACTGTTATGGGTGATAATATAAATGAGGAGGATATTCTTGGGGAATTATTAAACAGTTTGTAAAAAGGGCAACTCCTGTATATTTATAATAAAAGAAAACGTTATGAATAAGAAACTTACAAAAAAACAACTTGTCAAAAGATTGAATGATACTATTGAACCTAAAGTTGATTTAAATGAGGTTAAGTCCGATTTGGAATCTGCTTATAGTTCTTTAAAGAAAGCTAAACAAAAAATAAAAGATTCTAATGAAAAAGATAATAAGTCTTTAACGCCATTAAAAAAAGCTATGAGATTTTTATCTGATGAGCTTGATGAAATGGAAGACATAACAAAATCTGAAGAAGTGGAGGAAGAGGAACAAGCTGTTATAGATAAGAATGAACAATCTGAAGGTCATGGAAAAATGTTTAACTCTTTAAAAGGAGCTGATGTTAGAGAAAATAAAATTATCTCCTTAAACCAATCTACATTAAAAAGAATTGTAGAACGAGTTATTCATGAACAAAAAAAAGATATACCCTGGTGGGCAGGAATAGTTGAGGTTACACCTTTTGCAAAAGTATTTAAATCGTTAAAGCTAATAGAGAAGAAAACAGAGAACGATTCTTGGACCGAAGAGGAGATAGCGTTGGCAAAAAGTTTAGCCAGTATCTTTCTTACAGGGAAACTAGCCAAGGCTCTTAAGGCAGCTGTTAAGGTTGCTGAATCAACGAAGTAGACACATCTCATATTAACTAATAATATAAAGGGTTCTTAATAGGGACCTTTTTTAATGCCAACTTCTAAGTATTTATATAGAAAGGATATATTATGCCAGCAACAATAGACCCAGTAAAAAGAGAAAAATTATTTACCCAACTAAGACATATGTTAGGGGCACCTCTTAGAGGTGTTGAACTTGAGGATGCAATGTTAGACACTGCATTAGAATTGTCGATATTAGATTATGGTCAATATGTGCAGGATTGGTTGATTGAGAATCAGTGGTCTTCATTATATGGTCAAGATATGGATGTCATATCTTTAACTAATGCATTCTTAACTAGGGATTTAGATTTCGAAACATCGTTTACATACGCTTATTCTAAAATTGTTGGTTTACAGGCTGGTGGTCCTTACCAACTAAAACAAGACTATTTTACTTTAACTGCTAACACACAAATATATGAGATACCAGGAGGTAGGGAAATTAATGAAATAATGTGGTATTCTAGAGCTGAATTAAATGAATCTTTTATTGACCCGTTTTTAGGTGCTTTCGGTGGTTTCGGAGGTGGAATGGGTATGGGTGGTCCTGGTGGATTTTCTCAAATGGGAATTCAAGGTTCTTACTTTTTAATGCCTGCCTTTGATATTTTATTAAGAATGCAAGATAGAAATCTTAAAAATAGGATGATTGGGGGTGATATGACTTATAGAATTACAGCTGGAGCTGGTGGTGTTCATGGACCAAAATACGTGCATTTATATAATGTACCTGGTGGTAGATTTGATTTTGGTTCTATTATGACTAACCAACAACGTGTATGGTATTGGTATTATGATTCTGGTCCAGGAAATAGAAATGAGTGTTTAGAAGAAAATAAAGATATTATATTACTTCCTAGTGATGTAGATTTAGAAGAAATGACGTATACTAGGTTGAATCCTCCGGCTCAAGCATGGGTTAGACGATACTTTTTTGCAAAAGCTAAAGAGATGTTAGGTAGGGTTAGAGGTAAGTTCAGTGGTAATTTAAAAACTCCTGACGCTGAACTAACCATGGAATATGACTCTCTATTATCAGAATCAAAAGATGAGGTAGCTAAATTAGTAGAAGAGTTAACTGCTAGATTAGAAAGATTAAGAAATGATAAGATGTTAGAAAGAAAAGCTCTTGAGTCTGAAAACTTAAATAAATCACTTGGGTATAGACCTATGAATCCAGGTTCAATATTTACAATATAATTATGGCGTTTTTTACAAAATTAGATTACAGTAGGCAATTACGTCAATCAAGTGGTACCTCAATAGTACTATCTGGTTCAACTAGTTTTGGGGGTAACTTAAATGTTAGTGGTAATACAGCGATAAGTGGTTCAACTAATATAAGCGGTCAAACTAACTTTCACATACCCACTTGGATACAGCCAGTAACTGCTTGTACTTGTGCTCCTTGTTCTACAGGGTTTACCTTCATGGTGGGACCTTTTTCCTCAACTTCAGCCTCATGTAATGTAACAATAACTTCTTTTTCAGCAGCAACTGGGGTTACGCAGGTATTGGCTATTGGTCAACCACCACTTAACCCTGTCACAGGAGGAACTGCTTCACCAGGAATTACAGCTAGTACCTTACAAATAGCTAATGCTGGCTTAGTGCCATATGGGACTAATAGCTCTTCTGCTATAGATTTACAATTAGATGAAGATGGAAATGTTGTACGTGGAAATTCATCATCAAAAAGATATAAAACCGATATAGAAAATGTCCCTAAAAATAGATACCACAGATTATTAAGTCTCACACCTAAATTCTTTACATATATAGAAACTGGACGTAGAGGTTTTGGTTTAATTGCTGAAGAATTAGATAAGTTAGGTTATAGAGAATTGGTGATTTATAATAGAAATGGTCAACCAGATAATATAGACTATAAATTATTGTCGGTGGCATTAATAGATGTCATAAAAAATATCGCTAGTTCTAGTGAGATTGTTATAACACATGAAGAACCAGAAATATTAACTAAAGCAATAAGTGATGATTATACTACTAATGGAGAATATCTTATTGTTGGGTCTAGTCATTGTAAGATAACTCTAGATTCGAAGGAAAATAAAAAAATAAAGATAAAATCATTAAATGGTTTAGAAATTATACCAGATATAGGACTAATAGATGGTAAATGGAAATCAATAAATTTAGATGGTGATAGTTGTATAGAATTAGTTTTTGTTTCGGATTTAAATTATTGGGTTATAACTAGTTCAGACGGTGTTAAGGATTCCTAACTCTTCCATAAAATAATCTTCACTAGTGTTGGTTTTCGTCCAGAAAATCTTTTCTTCGTCTGAAAGTGTTAAAATATCATCTAATTCATCTTGGTCAGCAGCTTTTCTAGGTACCCCATTAATTAACTCACATTGTGTTTTTGTATAATATTCTCTATCTTCTGGTTTTTTCTTAAGCATACTTTCTCTAACTTCTTGATTAAAACATACTAGTAGTGGTTCTACTCTTTTATTAAATACATTTATGTACCTTGGTGTGTTGTATTCGCCTTTCATGCCGTTTTCTAAATCATTTTCAGATATTAGATATGAATTTAGTACTACTTCCTCAGTACCATCTTTCTTCTTTTTTCTTTGTACATCACCATGTGACATTGCTGTACCATTGTTAACATAATAAATTGTGTCACCTAATGAAACTTGTAGATTATTTTTTATAATCAATTCCATATGTGCTTGTCTAGCCATTAGATTACCAGCTTTTGTTCTCTGTGTACACCTTTTTTTATAGGATTCTATAGTTTGTTTAACTCTAGATTTATTAGCTATTTTTGCAAGTAATATATCCCTATCATATATTTTTTGTAGATATTCATAGTAATAGTCAACAAAATCGGAACCTTTACCTTCTAATAACAATGTTAACCCTTTATCTATAAATTCTTCTAAATAACCCTGAATCTTTTTTGATTTAATAGAATTACCTGTTAGTTTAACTACCCCGTTAGGCATTAGTAAAGCATAATTTTTTCTTGCTACATTAATACATGAAGGCCATTGTCCATCAGTGTCTAACCCCATTTCACCCCTCATAAATAAATCGTTGTACTCAGCAACATCAGCTTCACTACCTGAATATAATTTATCTTTACCTACTAACTCATTGTTCCCTAAACCAATATATTCTCTTTCTTCTACATCCTCAGGACAAGAAAAGTTCACCCCATCAGTATCCATAACTAAAGGGTCGTACCCCTTTTTTATGAAAAATCTAACCATTTGTCTAAGATATTGTCTTGCTGTACACGTAACCTTCTCACCCATATTCATATCACCCCAAGGAAAAACTTGTGGAGCTGAAAGTGAACCAAACATTGAGTTGATGAAGATTTTGATTGGTAGTTGTTTTCTACCGTAGGACTCGGATTTCTTTTTATCCTTAGTATAATATTCAGAGGCTAGATTCTTATACATAATCCTAGTATCTCTAAAATATTTCAACATACCCTTCATAGCGTCAGTAATGTCACATTCTGGAAAAACATTATGAACTAATTGTATGGAAGGGTATAGTGAACTAAAATCTAATTTTAATACATTTGTAGAGTACCCTGTCTTAACTAAACGTGATAAACCACCAACAAAAGGTCTTTTAGAATCTTTAGCTGGAACCGATAATCCTTTATGATAAGACCAAGCCAACATCAACATTTTCCATAATGTAGCTGTACCCATAGTAGAAACCCTCTCATATGATGTTGGTACCATACTTGCAAGTAAAAATGAAGCTTGGTTGAATTGTCCATCTACCTCCATGGTCTCCCATAAGTCATCCATTAAATACCTTTCTACTATTTCAGCACCACCAACTCTCTTATAGATATGTGGGAATTTCTTATCTATATTGTAGAGTCCTTCTGACCCAACTAACTTATACTTCCCATTTTCAACATTTAGATAGAACTCTTTATTTTCTCTATATGTAGAAGCAATCTTATCACCATCCACATACACTCGATTAGGTTTTTCAGATTTAGAGAATTGGGTTATGTATTTTAATCCCCAACTTTTTATTTCAGAATTAATAGTTTGTGCGCGTCTAACAGCGTGTGCAATATCTAATGAATTATACCCCCAAATCTTTATCTGACTATAATCCTCAATTTCAGCACCTAATTTTAACACACCTTCCTTTATTTTATAACCTTCATTAGGGTTTAGTGTTTTGAATCTTGTGGTATCCATTTGTAGGGTTTCTGCTCTTTTAAATAACCAGTTCCAGTCGAAGTTTGATGAATTGTATCCACCTATGATTGTTGGTTTAAGTGTGTTTATGGTTTCAAAGAACTCGTATATCGCTTCTGATTCTTCTACTTCACTCTCCCCTATTTCTATTACTTTTTCAAATCCTCTATTGTCTTTCATCCCAACCATGAAGATTCTACCATCTTCGGGATTTAATGATGTTGTCTCCAAATCAAAAACAAATCTATGTATATCATCGTATTCTTCAAACCCCTTAAATAACCTTTTTTCTTTTTGTATTAAGTATTGTTCTATGGGGGATAAAATCATTATAACATCTCTATTATCAGCACCCCAGGGGTTTAAACCACCCTGTCTGAAAAAAGTAACTAAATCTCTATAACTTTTTGTTGTTTTAATTAGGTAGGATAACCCATTATTTAATCTTTCATCATCACCACTATATAACTTTTCTATTAATATTCCATGTTTAGATATAGCTTCTTTTTGTGCTTGTTTATCTCCACGATAAAAATTCTTCTTACTTAAATCCCCAACCCAACAAAAAGGTATAAAGGTATCGGTTTCTATGACTTTACCTCTATCTGGGTACTCCTTTATTTTATATATTTTTCCACTACGCCAGCCATATTCTAACGCAACAATATATTTTTCAGGGTCATTACCATGTAAAAATTCTTGTATTTCTTCTTTGGTTGCTTTTTCTATTGTACTATTCATGTGTACAAAAGATAGGTAAAGAATGTGAGTTAATCAATAAAAATTAACAAGGTGATTTAACAAAAGAATCTGAAATTGTTATATATAAGTCTTCTCGTATAGGGACTATCAATTCTGTGTTATCATCGTGAAAATAAATCACGAATTGTCCTTCAAATCTACCTACCTTATTAACATCTTTCTTTAACCATTTATAATATATATAATATTCTGTAGGAGCATTTGGTGATGTTTGGGTCTTACTAACTATATTAGCTTTTTTATTTATTATTTTTGGTATTCCTGTTTTTACATCTCTCATAGAGAAGTATATTGTAGAATTGCTTACTTTTTCATGAAAATGTTTAAATTCATTTCTTCCATCCTGCACTAACTGCATTTTAAGTATTGGTTCTATTGAGTCTTTTCTTATAAAAAATTCCATTGTTTGTTCTTTCTTTTAATATAAATATCTAGTTTAACAACTTAAACTAAATGAGGTTGTCCCATCAATACCTGTCCAATTTGAAGTTGACCAAGATACATCGTCTACATCAATACAACTAAGGTTAAAATTACTTAAGGTAACAAAAGTAGATATAATAGTATTATTTCCATTTCTCATATCAAAGCTTGTGAGTTGATTATTCATACAGTACACATAGGTTAAATTAGGGTTATTACTTAAATCAAGGCTTGTGAGTAGGTTATTTTTACAATTAAAGGTACTTAATCCGGGAGCACTACTTACATCAAGGATGGTGAGGTTATTACTATGACACTCCAAAATAGTTAAAGCAATATTTTGACTTACATCAAGAGTTGTGATTTGATTAAGTATACAATTCAAATCAATTAAAGCAGTATTATTACTTACATCAAGGTTTGTGAGCTGATTAGTACCACAATCTAAATAAGCTAAAGCAATAAAATCTTCTATCCCTGTCATGTCAGCAATGCCTTTATTACTAACATCTAAAACAGTTAGTGTGTTAACATTTGATGTTGGTGTTTCATCATTTGCGTCAAACACAATACCAAATGTTGTTGTTAATGCTATCCTAAATGCTGGGTCTGGTACATACGTCATTGGGTAGGTACAAGAACCATCATCCCAATTTGCTGATGAGTTGTAGTTTGTTGCGCTTGGGTCTGTGCACCCATAAATATATGGTTGACAGTTGACACATCCGTTATTGCAATTCTTACATTCCTCACAGTCAATTAACCCATACCTATCTTTATTAACCATAAAATTATGATATATCTCATCAGGTGTTAATGGTTTAATATAATACATCATTTGTGATATGCCACCAATAAATGACCCAGCAAAATTTTCCATAATTAATTTTTGGTCTGGTTCTGGGTAATGACTACTAAGTGGTCCACTTATATTGCAATTACTAGGATAAAAATTTTCTCTTAACCCTAACGCTCCACCACCCCACGACATATTATAAGCAACACCTACTTGTGTCTCTTTATTTGTGTTTAACTGTCTAGGTATAATTTCTTCAAAATTTTCTACTGTGTGAAACCTTCTTCCGTTAATATAAAAAGTCAAAGTACCTAATCTATATTCTCTTTCGGTGAACCAATTTTCTACTTGTGCTCCTTTACAGTTAAAATCAAAATAACCGTCTTCTACAAATTTTGGGTATTCCCCATTACATCGTATCTTTGTTGGGTTTTCATTAGTTTTTATGTCGAACTTATTTTTAATCTTAATTAAATCATTTACTCCACCATTATTGTATATTTCACAATCATCAAGGGTTAGGTTTCGTTCAAACACAACGTCCACTTGAATCCATGTATTGTCACATTTTCCGCTTTTTGATATGAATGGGCATATGGGACCTGAATAACTTTCTTCTATACCATATCCACAATTAAATGTCTTCCCACTATCACATGTAGTCCCTGTAGTCTGGCAGGCACCTGTGTACCTTATAGTCCTATAACCTATTCTCATATCATCTGTAATCCTAAAACCAATAGCGTTACTATAAACATCATATTCAGCATTAGGTGATTCATTCTGACCCAACACTTTAACACCATCTTCTTTTACATCACAACATTTTGAATTAAATGGGACATTACCGGTAGCGGTTGAGGCTGTAAATGTTGTACAGGACCATAATGATGTAGTTATTGTTGAGGCTGTGTTATTAATATGGTATTTGTCTTCAGCTCTAATTCCTTTATAGAAAAAGAACCCGTATTTATCAGTCCTACCAACTGTTAATCCACTTACTTCTGCTGTAGTATAATTTAAAATCTTAGATGGTACGGTATTAGTTATCGCGGATATACTTTCACTACATAATGTTGTAGAGCTAACCCCTACAATAGCTGGTAAGATTCCGTCTTTAAATATATTAAAACCACTAGTATTATAACAATTACCATATACTCCATGTTTTAATACTTGTTCATCTGGACCCTCTATATCGTCACCAATGGTATTTAATTTTAAATAAGTTTCAAATGACCAACCCTTTTCAGGTCTAGTCGGTAGAACTTCGTATGGGTACCCATATAATTTATAGAAACCCTGATAAAAACCACCTTTAAGTTCTTGGTAGTATCCTGAGTAGTCTGTTGCTGATAATATGGACATATCTGTTCCGTATGTGTTATTAGGTTTAACTTGTGACATTTTAAATCTTTTATCAAAAGATGTCGCGGAAAAAATATCTGTATTAGGTACCGTATCATATAGATTTATACAATTACCACTCCATTCACCTAATGCTGTGGGTGTAATTAAACCATTATCGGTACCAGTATAAACAATATCACATATAGTAAAACTATTAGCTGTGTATGGACATTCACAATGTGATTTAGCTTTTGTCCATTCATTTTTACTTATTATTGTTCGTTCACCTAAATAACCACATCCTAGGTTTGGTTGTGAGGTACTAGCACTTGAGTTTAAATCAATCCACACTGGTAGTACATCTTCATCCATATAGTCAACAATGCCAGTGGAATACACCACATCCATATTGTAGTCTCTTTCGTCAGAAGCTAAGAATAAATCATAATAAGAATCATAACTTATTTTACTCCCCACTTTCTTAAAATAATAATTATTTAAATTTTGTGTTCCCATTAATAATAAATACCTTAACATTCATCTTTGATTTAGGGAATGTATTTATAGTTGTAACCTATTCAGTAGGTGTAGATATTTATAAATAAAAGAATCATGAAAAGAAACGAAGCTATTAATTACGTAACCGATGAGCTTAAATCAATTAGAAGTAGAATTGTTGAGGGAGAAAGTGCTCCAACATTAAAATTTTTACAGTTATCTGAAATTTTTAAATTTAAAATAGAGCCTTCTTCCGATAGATTTACAGCTACGATACTGGATGAGGCATCTAAAACAACTGATGATGAAGTACACTTAAAAATGATTGATGATATGTTACGTGATTCTATAGAAGATTCTGAAGAGTCTGATGAGGTTGAGTCTGAAGAAGAGGTTAACGAACTTGTTGACTTTGATGGTTCTTTAAAAAGTAGTAAGGTACCTGACGGTATAAGTGATAACACCACTATTGGTACACCAAAAACAACTGACCAGCATGTAGCTTCTACCAGACAAACTGGTGTTTGGACTGGTGCTGGTAACTACTTTAAACGTTATTGGGGTGAGTCTGTGGAAGAAGTTGCTGAAAATGATATGAGTGACACTTTAGGTTATGACGAGACAAAAGATAAAAATGCTGAAGAAACTATAGAGTACTTTAAATCAGAACATGAGATGGACGAAAGAGAAGCTGAGGATAGAGCTCAAGCTTTTGGTAAGACTCCTCACTTGGATGACAGAGGTGATGGGTATCAAAGGTTAACAGAAAAGGAGTCTCTTGAGAAAATAGCTGAAGATAAAGCTAAAGAAATGATAGAGGTTATATTATCACAGAAAGACGATTCTGATGAGCTGTCTGATGGACAAAATTCTCTACTAGATAGTAAACTTAAACAAGTTTATAGATTAGCTAAAGCTAATGGATTATCAAAAGATGAGTTGGTGAAAAAGATTGAGTCGTTATGAACAATGATTTAAAAAATGATATATACACTTTACCTGATACTTTGATTAAACAGTTAAAGTCTAACTTATCTTCTCTTACACCAACTGATAAAGGGTACAAGAGATGTAAAAATATGTTGTCTTCTGGCCAATTAACCCACACCCAAGCTAAAAAATTAAAACATGAGCTGGAGAATGACATGGTTGAGACGGAATATGATGTTATAGGTGGTGATGAAATGTTACATTTTATAGATGATACACTCAATAATAGACGTAATAATATTCATACCACTAAAAAACGTAAAATGGAATCTGGATTAAGTAATCAGTTTAAAAAAACCCACACCAAAGATAGGTCAAAGAACCCAACTAAGGTTAGAAAAGTTAAAGTAGCAAAGAAAGCTGATGACATTATCAATAATAGAGCTATTTATGAAGAAGTAGCAAAAATAATAAAATTAATAAAATAAACAACTAAAAAAGATTTAAAAACTATGGCAACAACAAATTACGCTAAGTTAGCAAGTTATATAGGAGCAACAGACCCTAATAACGTAGAAGTAAAAAAAGGTTTTGTGTTTAACGAAACAGGAAACATAATGATGTCAACTACTGATTTGACTAACGATACTATCGCAACTGATGTAAAACAATGTTTTGCTGAGGTATCAGTATTTTTTGCAGCGATGACTAGAGCGTTAGAAAGAGCAGCTGTATCTGGTATGACCGGGGTAGATAGAGATGGTAATTCTTATAACTACTCTATGTACGATTACGAATCAATGAAAAAAATTATAGACAATTCTGGTTGTTTTATACAAGTAAATGAAGAGGACGTTAATTTTCAAACAAGAGAATTTGGTACAACATTTTCTAAAGAATTAGTAGAAGCTGTACTTGGATTAGCGACGGGTACTGGAGAATTAGCATTTGCAAAAGCAATGGTTAGTTCGGTTGGTAAGGCTGGATTCCATATAGGTTCGACTAGTACAAGTCAGGAGACAAAAGTTGCTAATATAATTTTTGTATGTGAATATCTACTTGGTATGCCCGCTATAAGTGCAATAGTAATAACTGCAGATGCTAAACAAGACGCCTTCCAGATTCAAGTGGGTCCTTGTTGGTCGGAAGAAAATAAGGAAACAACATTAATGGTCCATAAAGATACTTATCTGTTCGTTACCCCTTCATTTATTAAAACTTACTCAGGAGATATAATTGCTGGAATCGACAACCCACAATTTGAGCAGTTAACGGAAATATTCGATGACTTTTTAAAAGATGGTGATGGTGGTGTTACACCTACTGGACTTCCTAATGGAAAAGGTAAGTAAATAAACTAAAAATAAAAATAAATAATTATGGCAGATTTTAATCAAAGTAAACCAGGTGAAGAACTAACTAAATCATCTGAACAATTTAGAAAACAAATGTTAGTTAAAAACACATATCCGGTATCAGACTCTGAAGGGTATAGTGCTAATCATGCAAATGCTATGGGTGATTCTGATGAAAAAGGTAGAGGTAATGGTAAATTCCTTGATGTTTTTGGGGAAGATATCGGAACTAAGACTGACATTCATGGTAATAGTGAGGTTAATACAGGTAGAATTAATAATTTGAAGACTAATCTTTACAGTAAAGATAATGTTTACGGTTCTGGTAATATTGATGCTGGGGAAGGTTATTCGCCAAAACAGTAAGAATGAACTTATATAATTCATTAGTGGAGGTCATCACCGAGGCTGTTTCTAATAGTGTTATAAAAGATGCTATTACAAATAAGTATACCTGTGATTTAAGGTACCTTGAGGATGAAAAATTACCAAATGGTGGGCAACCAAGAATTATAGAACCAGTAGCATATGGTTACTCTTTAAAGGATAACCCAGTTATAAGAGCTTACCAAACATCTGGACCTTCATTAAAAGTTAATGAAAAAGGGGTACCCCTACCTGATTGGAGATTATTTAGGGTTGATAGAATAAAAAGTATGAAACCTATGAAAGGTGAGGATAGTTTATTCTTGACTTTTCCGGAACCTCCCTTATATGATACTACAGGGGACAAGTCTATGAGCAGGATGATGTATAACTCAAAATTTTAAAATACTATGGCAGACATTTCAACATTACAACAATCTTTAATAAACGCTAAAGCGGTTATGAATAAAGTAGATGGTGGTAATTTCACTAAAGGAGATAATCGTTCAATTACTAATCCTAGTAATATTCCGTCAACCCCTATATCATCAACACCTATGCCATCAGCTCCAATTCAAAATTTACCAAATGTTGATACTGGTGGAGCTAGAAAAGATTTGTCACCTAAAAAATTCATGACAGAACAAAAAATAAATAGTTCTAACCTTCCTGATGCTATAAAGCAAGCTATGATTGAAACTCCTATCCCTGATGTTCCTTTTGGTGGTTCGGCTGGTCTTTCTGAAGAATTTCTAGATGGTGTACGAGAGGGTATGAAAAAACAAGATATACCTGTTTCTTATGGTGGTGAGATAAAAGAAGAAATTTCAACATTACAACCTAATAGAAACAAAATTACCAATAAAAATTTAAAATCTCTAATAAAAGAATCTGTTCGTGAACTGATGAACGAAGTTATTACCAAAAAAATAGACGAATCGATAGAATTACGTACAGAGACTAAGGAAAACTTTCAGTTTAGAGTAGGTAAACGAATATTCTATGGTAATATCACATCAAGTAAAACTGTAAAATAAACACCCAAACCCCTTTGACATATTAAATTTTTCATGTTATAATTAACACATGGAAAATAAAAAATATAAAATATGTGTTCTTCCTTCTGATAGAACAGGCGTCTCAAAATTTAGGTCTGTTGACCCTCACACTTACTTACAAGATATGTATCCGGATGAGTTTTGGGTGGATATTGTTTATGACCCTCCGTATTACGATGATGACTTTTGGAAGGGTTACGATTTGATTCATTATCATAGGTCTATCGGACCAGATTATGAAGCTTCTAAAGCATTGGCTAAACGACTAACCAAGTGGGGGATTCCACATATTATGGATATTGATGATTATTGGTTACCTACTATGGACCATCCCGCTTATCACATGATTAAAAATGCTAAGGTAGACATCCATATTAAAGACTGTATTAAATTAGCTACACATGTGACTACAACAACAAAAGTATTTGCTGAAGAAATACTAAAATTAAATAAGAGTGTACATATTTACCCCAACGCTATAGACCATAAAGAAAAACAATATATTCCAGAACCAACAAAATCTAGTAAGGTTAGGGTTGGTTGGTTGGGTGGTTCTTCTCATATGGAGGACTTACAAATCCTTAATGGTGTATTCGGTAGACTTAACAGTGAAAGAAAAGGTAAATTCCAAACTGTGTTATGTGGTTATGACTTAAGGGGTACCATGACAGAAATAGACCCAGTAACGAAAGAACAAAAAAATAGACCTATAAAACCACATGAGTCTGTGTGGTATAAATACGAACAAATTTTTACTAGTAACTATCATAATGTAAATGAAGATTATAAAAAAGAGTTACTAAGCTTTAAAAAGATGCCTATTAGTGGTAATCTTGAGTCTGAGTATAGGAGAGTGTGGACTAAACCAATTACAACCTATGCTTCTAATTATAATTATTTTGATATTAGTTTGGCTCCATTAAAAGAACATATCTTCAATAAGGTTAAATCACAGTTAAAGGTTATCGAGTCTGGTTTTCATAAAAAAGCCCTAATACTTCAAGACTATGGACCATATACTGTTGATTGTATCCACGCTATAGATAAAGGGGGTATTATAAATTCTACTGGTAATGCTTTAATGATACCAAAAAATAAGAACCATAAACTATGGTTTAAATATTGTAAAAAATTAATAGATAACCCTTCTTTGGTTGAAGACCTAGGTGAGAGGTTATACGAAACGGTGTACCCACGATATACTTTGGAGACTGTGACTACAACAAGAGCTCAGTGGTATAGATACTTAATAACTAAATAATATGGGTAAACTTAAAAAAAATATGGGACTGACTATAGCCTTTAGTACTAAATCTATTGACCCTAACTTTATATCTCACTTAAAATCAACTTGTGGTGTTAAAAACGTGGAGATTTTACCTTATGAAAATAAGGGTAAATTTTCACTTACTGAGATTTATAATAAAGCTCTGGATGACTCTAGTAACGATATTGTAGTTTTTAGTCATGATGATATTATTTTAGAAAAAAATAACTGGGGTAAAAAATTAATAAACCACTACAATAACTCAGAGTATGGTTTATTAGGTGTTGCTGGTACTACTCATATGGCGTCAACTGGTAGGTGGTGGCAAGACACCACTAAAATGATGGGTAGGGTGAAACACACCAATGACGGTAAGACTTGGGAAAATAAATATTGTTCTGTTTTTAGTAAAGAAATATTAGAGACTTGTTGTTTAGATGGTGTTATTTTTTCTTGTCATAAAAATAGAATTAAGTCTAGATTTGATGAGTCTGTCGGTGGATTCCATTTCTACGATATAGATTTCACATTTAATAATCATTTACTGGGTGTTAAATGTGGTATCGTATTCGATGTGAGGTTAACCCACAAATCTATGGGTGCAACTAACGATGAATGGGAAGAGAATAGAAAATCTTTTGTCGATAAATTTTCTTTACACCCTAATACCAATAAGCCTTTATTACCTTACGCTTTAAAACCTAGAATAATATTCAGAGATAAGAAACTAGAAATTAAGAACCAACCAAAAGTGTCAATCATAATACCATCTAAGGATAATATTGATTTATTATTTAAGTGTGTCTCGTCTATTATTGGTAAGACCCGTTACAGTAACTATGAAATATTAGTAGCTGATACTGGTAGTAATGAAGATAATAAAAATAAAATCAAGGAATTTATAAAAGATAAAAAATGTAAATTAGTAGAATATGATTATTATCACTTTTCAGAAATTAACAATGAGGTTGTTGAGGACCATATAGATGATACTACTGAATTATTATTATTCTGTAATGACGATATAGAACTTTTAAACGACGCTATATCAGAAATGGTCTCGGTTTATAATAAAAATAAGAAGGTTTGTGGAACAATAGGAGCTAGATTACATTTCGGTGATAATACAGTCCAACATGACGGTGTATTTTTATTCAGTAGAAAAAATAATACTGGTGCGATACAAATAGGGTTAACACATTATGGGCATAGAAGTTCATATAGTTACACCACAAACACAATTGATAGAGTTGGTAATACCGCTGCTTTCCTAATGGTATCAAAAGTACTATTTGACACTATCGGTGGGTTTAATGAAAATTATATAGAGTGTTTGGAGGATGTCGAGTTGAATCTTAAGTGTCTTTTAGAGGGTAAGCGAAACTTATTCTGTGGTAATGCTGTAGCTTATCATTATGAAAGTCAGTCTAGAAAAACTGACGGGGCGATAAGACAAGAGGACTACCAACTTATGGTTGGTCTAATAGAAAATAATAAGGATAAACTGTCAAGGTTTATCCCACTAATGCAAAATTAAATAAAATTGTAAATAAAGATGTCAGTAGAAATTAATATAATAGAGAACGGACCTATTTTGGTCAAAGGAGAAACTGCCGTAACGAAGGGTGGTGAAAAAGTAGTAGTTAGTGAAAATTATGCATTGTGTAGATGTGGTCAATCCAAGAATCAACCAATGTGTGATGGAACACATAAATCATGTAATTTTAAAGGATAAAAATATGTATTATCAAGCAATCATCGCATTTGAAACGGGAAATGTAGATAACGAAGGAAACCCAAAAGTTAAGAAATTTAAATATATTGTAGAATCAGAGTCAGTTTTTGAAGCTAATAAAAGACTTGCTCATTACCTATCAGAAGATACTAGAGATTCAGAAGTAATATCTGTCACTAAAGCACCTTTTGAGGACATCCTCCATCCGGAATTAACACCAAAATATTATAAAGTATAGAATATGAGTAAACTTAATAATACCTGGAAAAAAATTAAAGAAGCTGCTGGTCAAGGTAAGGAATTAGATGATGAGTTAATGTTTCGTCAATTAGGTATTGATGGGGAATTATTAAAACGTCTAGAACAACAGACAATAGACGCTGCTCTAGATGATTCAAAGGTAATCGTAAAATTTGTTAATAATTCTACTAATGAGGACCCGAAACACACACATATAGATGATAGTGGTATGGATTTAAGAGCTAATCTAGATAAGGTTATGGTGGTTGGTCCGGGTGAACGAGTATTAGTACCGACAGGGATACATTTTGAGTTACCTGAAAGTATGGAGATACAGGTTAGACCTAGGTCTGGTCTAGCTATAAAACACGGTATAACTGTATTAAATACACCAGGTACCGTAGATAGGGGTTATAATGGTGAAATTAAAATTATACTAATAAATCTAAGTAAATCTAATTTTACTATTAACCATGGTGATAGAATTGCACAGGCTGTAATATCACCCGTTGTAGCTGGTAGATGGTCTAAATTAATAAAAATTAACTCAGTGGAACCAACCGAAAGAGGAGATGGTGGTTTTGGTTCTAGTGGTATAAAATAAGATAAAAATGAATTTAATTATAAAATTCCCTACTAGAGGGAGAGCAGATAAATTTTTAAATGTACTAAATAGGTATATAGAATTTATGGATGATAAATCTACTAAAATTATAGTAAGTTGTGATAATGATGATGAAACCATGAAACAAGGATATGTTATGGATGAATTGTCTAGTATGGAAAATGTCACTGTAGTTTTCGGTGATAGTAAAACTAAAATAGAAGCTTGTAATGCGGATATGGAAGGTGTTGATTTTGATATTGTTCTTTTGGCTTCGGACGATATGGTCCCTCAGGTTAGGGGTTACGATACAATAATAAAGGAAGCTATGGAAGATTACTTCCCTGATACTGATGGTGTACTATGGTTTAATGATGGTTATCAATCAAGAGCTATGAATACTTTATGTATATTAGGTAAAAAATATTATGATAGATTTAGTTATATCTACCATCCAGATTATATTTCATTATGGTGTGATAATGAATTTACTGTGGTTGCGAACATGTTAGGTAGACAAAAATATTTTGAGCGGGTTATTATACAGCATCAACATCCAGCAGCTGGATTTGGTAAAATCGATAATTTATATGATGTGAACAATAAATATAATGATGTTGATATGACCACATTTATGAGGAGACAACAAAATAGATTTGGTTTATGAAAAATATCTGTACCTTATCTGACATAAATTACTTATTGTATGGAATTACACTATATGAATCTTTAAAGTCCACAACAGAAAATTTTGTATTACACTATCTATGTTTAGACTCAGAAACTTATAATTCTCTAGTTAGGTTAGAATGTGAATCTTTAAAAATTTACCATATTGATTCTTTTACTGATTCTGACAAATCACTTAAATCACTTAAAGAATCTGAATACAAATATTTTTGTTGGTCATTAGCTTCATACTTTACAAATTACTTACTTAAAATAAGTAGTGTTAAAGATATAATGTATATAGACAGTGACATTTATATGTATAATAATTTAGATGTTATATATTCGGAAATTGGTGATAGGGATGTTGGTATTTTTAGACATCGTCAATTCCCGTTAGATATAGTTAGAGATGAGGGGTTCTATAATGTTGGGTTGGTTTATTTTAAAAATAGTGATATTGGTAAATCTGTTTCTGGTTGGTGGACTGACGCTGTTATCAATAAAAAATACCCCCATTATGCTACTTGTGGTGACCAGAAATATTTAGACCACTTCCCTAAAATGTGTAATAAAAATGAAATATATATAGATGAGAATATTGGTCATGGTGCTCCCTGGTTATGGCAATTATACGAATTTCTAGAAGATGGTAAAATTAAATGGGGTGACGAAATACAGGATTTGGTCTTTACCCATTTTTCACAATTTAGACTTACAGACTCTGGTTATATACCATCAACTATGCATCATATTTACACACCAATGCATATGTATGTTCAAAATACCAAACTTAAAAGAATTTACGATGAATACTACAATCAGTTAGTATTTAATAAAAATAAATATAATTTATAAATAAAATGAAGATAGCTTTTGGAATGATTGTTTTTGAGGGGGACTATGTTCTTAAACAGTGTTTAGAACAAGTTTATCCTTTTGCTGAACAAATATTAATATCGGAAGGTCCAGTATCCTATTGGCAAAGACAAGGGAGAACAACTTCTATGGACGACACTAATAAAATTTTAGGTGAATTTCCTGACCCAGATAATAAAATCAAAATTGTACATGGACAATTTAATGAAAAGGACGACCAATGTAGAGCTTACATGCAACACATTAACGACGATATAGACTATATCTGGAATCTTGATTCAGATGAGATATATACCAATACAGATTTAAAGAAAATAATACAATTTTTAAAGGATGAAAAACCTACTAGCGTTGGTGTTCGTAGTTGTTCTTTTTATGGTGGGTTCGAAGATTACCTGACAGGGTTTGAATTAAACAGGGATAATTTTTTAAGGATATTTAAATACGAGCCTGGGTCTACGTGGTTGACTCATAGACCACCAACTATAAGATACCCACAAAACTTAAATGTGGTTAAAAAGCATGTTGACAGTGAGACATTATATAATAGACTCGGTGTTCAGATGTATCACTATTCTTATACTTTCCCTGACCAAGTTTATAAAAAGGTAAATTATTACAAAGATAGTGTTAGTAGAGATAATTGCATCGATGATTATTTTAATAGAGTTTACCTTCCATGGGTTCATGGTGAAAGAGCTCGTGTCGAGGAACAGTTTTTAGGTGTACATGAATTTAAACCATATTCACGAGGAGAATGTTTTACATCTCCCTTTATTTTATCACACCCAGAATCTATAATTAATGATATGGCTGAATTAAAAAATAAATTTAAAAACCAATTAAAAAAATATAATTATGTTAAGTAATGAAGAAGGAAATCAACTTATAAAAGAGTATATAAAAACTAATAAGGTTTTTACTGTTGGCAGAGTTGGTTCACCTGAGATATTATCTACAGACATGTATGACCAAGGTGTCCAAATACCACAACATATAAGTAACTTATTAAAGAATAATGCTGGTGTTTACGGTAATAATATACAAGGATTTTGTAGAGAATATTTAAATGCTATAAAATCTTCAGACATACAAATTGTATGGCCTATGTTTAATATAAAACCAGCTCAAGATAGATTATTCAGTAAATACTGTTTTAACGCTACGAAATCAGATAATAGATGTGTAGAACCTTTTTATTTTGATGACCCTTGGTCTTATGAGTTACGTGGTAAAAAAGTATTAGTGATAAATCCATTCTCTGAATCTATAAATAAACAATATAAAAATAGAGAGCAGATATGGGAAAATGGTAAAATTTTACCTGAATTCGAATTAATAACCTATAAAAATATACAATCTATAGGTGATAATGGCCCACATAACTCCTGGTTAGAGTCGTTAGAGTTTATGAAGAATGAAATTAGTGATATAGATTTTGATATCGCTTTATTAGGTTGTGGTGGGTATGGAATGCCATTAGCTAGTTTTATTAAAAATGAATTAGGTAAACCTTCTATATATGTTGGTGGTGGCCTTCAAATACTTTTTGGTATAAAAGGAGATAGGTGGGATAGCCATGAAGATGTTGGTAAATTCTACAACTCTTCCTGGGTTAGACCTTTAGAAAGTGAGAAACCTGTTGCGGCTAATTCTGTAGAGGGTGGGTGTTATTGGTAAATAAAACATTAAAAATTAAATATTATGAAAAATAGAATAGCTTTTTATGGTGCAAGTGTTACTCAACAATCAAACGGTTATTGGGAATATTTTGCACGATTAAATCCTTCTTTCGAGGTTAGGCCTTTCGGGAATGGTGCGATGCATTTAAATGATGCTGGAATTTGTTATATAGAAGACGTTATTAACTATGACCCTGAATGGTGTTTCATTGACTGGTTTAGTACAGGATATATATCGTATGGTAGAGATATGAATGAAACCACAACTGTAGAAGAAGATTTTGAAGATATAAAGCAGTACATTAATACTATTTTGTATAGTTTTTTAAGTAAGGGTATAAAGTTAGTTTTTTTAACTTTTCCAGATAAAAGTTTAGATAGTAGAAATGGTTTACCTGTTGAAAAAGAAGAAATTTATAAAAAAATAAATGATTATCTAAGTGAGGTTGGTATTCCTACAGTAGACCTTTCTGAATCTTTTGAGGATTTAAAAGTTATACTTAGAGACGGTATACATACCACACCTTTTGGTGCTGAACAGTATGCTAACCACATAAATGAAGAATTTAAAAACATGTATAATATTGTGGAGATGCCTACCCAATATCCAGAAAGAAATGAATATTGTGGAGTTAAAAGAATGGATTTAAATTTTGAAGTCTTTGATAAGTTGGTCTTAAGTGGCCCTTGTAAAGTTATAGGTATATCTCAAACTGTTGGTCCTTATACTGGTTTATTAGATATTGATGGTACTGTTATTAACAATTGGGATAGATGGTGTTACTATGAACGAAGAATGGTATTAATGCGATTCGACGTTGGTGAGTTAACAACAATAAAGGTGTTGGAGGATACTTTTGATAGAAGTGTTTGCGAACATTCTGCTGATTGGGGCACTAAGAAACAATTAAAATTAAATACTGTATTTTATGCAGGTGAAAAATTAAAAGTTATAGAATATAAATAAATAATATTATGAGATACGAAACATTTAACATAATAAGACAAAAAGAACCTCTATTTATAGATGGACCAATATATGATATGGGTGGTGGTTATAACCCTATTGAGCAAAATTTGGTTGGTGGTAGAGAAGTAATAGTGGTGGATTACTTTGAGGGGGCTGATATTGTTGATGACTTAACTACTTTAACTAAGATTGAGGATAACTCGGTTGCAAATATCATGTGTGCAGATGTAATAGAACATACAGAAAACCCATGGAAGGTCATTGAGAATTTTCATAGGGTGTTAAAACCAGATGGTGTCATGTTTCTTACTGCTCCATTTATTTGGCATATGCATGGGTATGAACTTACAAAAGGTGATTGGAAATCGAGAGTAGACTACTGGAGGTTTTCACCATTAGGATTAGAAACTTTATGTAAACCATATTTTGAAATACTGTGTAGTGATTGGGATGTAGATGGAGAACATGTACGTGATATACCTCAAGGTCCACAAGAATCACCTATTTGGAGATGTGGTGTTCATTTAGTAGGTAAAAAATCTGGTAAACTTACTGGAGGTAATACATTAACTATGGATTCATCTAGTACTTGGTCTTAAAAAATGAAATAAAATGGATATTAATACAGAAATTACTAATTCTTCTTGGGTGTGTTCGGTAGAAAAAGCTAAAGATTATCTTCATTATTACCCAAAAGAGATGAAAATAAGATTGTCTGAATTCATGTCGACAATTAAAACCAACCCTAAGGTATTAGATATCGGGTGTGGTAACGCACAACTATATCCAATACTTAAGCTTGTTAACACAAATCTAGACTATACTGGTGTTGATATTGTGGATTCATTATTAACTGCAGCAAAGTCTGTGGTCGGTGATGATGGTAAACTAATAAAAGACGATATATTTAAGTATTTAACTTCGTATGATGGCCCAAAATTTGATTTTGGTGTTTTATCACACATGCTTGAGTGTGTTGAGAGTCCTGATTTGTTAATGGGTAGAGCTTCTGATTTGTGTGAGCATGTAGCTATTCATTGGTACGACCCACCAACATACGAATATGACGCTACTATAATCGCTAAAAACCCACACTCTGAGGATTCTTTTAAACCATATATAAGAAGGAAAATGGGTAAAGATTATTGGTCTTATATCATTAATAGATATAATTTAACTCTAGTTTATCGTGCGGAGTCTAACCCTAAAAATGTTTTAGAAATATATAAAAAAAAGTAATATGGCTTCTATCATAAAAATACCAAATGATACTAGAGGTGTTATATCTTTTACTTCTCCTGAAAGTAGGGAGGTTATCAAAGGTGATGTTAAACAATATCTTATAGATAATAGAAAAGACTGGATTTATCTATTACACCATAACTGGCAACCATGTACTAATGATTCTTTTTTTGATTCTAGTATGTGTAACACTATAGACCTAATAAATGGTGGTGAATGTTTAGATATGGACTGTTGTAATTTCTCACCTAAGATATATTGTCCATCTGATGAAAAGTCTTTTGACGTATTATTTGTAACTAGAGCTGTTACATTTAAAAGACTTAATGTATTTTATGATATATGTAAAAATCTTTTATCTAAAAAACCTGATATAAAAATACTTTTAATTTGTTCCGTACCTGAAGTTGATTGTGACCCTATAAACCCAAAACAAATATATTTAGATAAATTTACTAGAGAGGAACGTAGGAATTTTGTGTCTCTTTTCTTTGACTATGACTACCCTTTTTCTATGGACAAATATTATTTGGCTCATTTTTATAGGTCATCAAGAGTATTCTTACATACAGCTAACGAAGAAAGACATCCTAGGGTCTGTAGTTATGCTTGGGCTAGTGGAATTCCAGTTGTTGGTTATAGACCTTTGGCTACATTTCTATCCGACAAATTCATACGGGAACCATACTTCTATGAAGTTAGTAATGATAACGAATATGTGGATAAGATACTAAAAGCAATAGACACCCCAATGCCTTATGATGAGATTAAATATGAGGTCAATGAAGAATTTTCAATAGATTTATTTACAAAAAAGCTAGTTGACTTATCTTATAAGTTAGGTACTCCGATAAACACTAATGATATTTTTAAAAGAAACTTAGATTTTAGGTTAGGTAGACATTGTTCTATTTCATTAGGAGATAACACCTTACCTATAGGGATACCTAAACTAATGGAATTGGCTAAAAGTGTGGGGTCAAAAATTAACACTGATAATAGTGATTTAGAATTAAAATTAATTAATTATGGAAAATAACAAAGAAATATTAGAAAAACTAAAGTTGGATGGTTATTGTATAACCAAAAATGTATTTACACCTGAAGAAATACAAGCTATAAAAAATGAAATATTAGAAATATACAACGAAGCACCACATGGTTCTGAGTATATCGATAGACGAATAATAGAAGAAAATGACTATCCTTATGGTAAACACCTAAGAATTCATAATTTTTCATTACTACCAGTAACACAAAGAATTTTTTTAAGTAAGGATTTGAGTGAGGTTACTAAAGGTTACTTGGGTGAGAATTGTAATGAAAATATGCAGATATTTTCATCGTATGAATATAAAACATTAGAGGAAAGTGGTGAAAAACCTAGAAATGCAGCTTGGCATTTTGACCCATACTATTCATTAAAATACTTTATTTATCTGCAGGATACAAATAGGGAAAATGGTTGTACACGATTAATCCCAAACACAAAACACTTAACAGAACAAATTAGAAAGGATAAAACCTTTGAGGAAATCTGTGGTGATGGGTATAATATAGAACATCTTGTAACCGAAGATTCAGAAATAGTGGATGTGGTAGTAGAGTCTACCGACTTAATGGTTTTCGATACTGATTTATTCCATGTTGGTGCTAACCTTGAGAAGGAAGGTTCTGAAAGAATAGTTGTTATGATGCATAATAGGCCGTAACTCTATGAATGAATCATTAATAAATGAATTAACGTCTTATCCTTTTCCGGAAAGTAATTTATTCAGTGGTACTTCTTGTGCTGTTATTGGTAACTCTGGTATCCTTCTAGAGTCCGAACTTGGTTCTGAGATTGATTCTCATGATTTTATAATAAGATTTGCTCAAGGTAGGGTTAAAGGTTTTGAAAATCATGTTGGGTCTAGGACTAGTTTAAGATTCGTTAATATACATTGTGTTGCTGGCATAAACAATAACACAGAGTCTGTTAGAGATAATCTACTTATCTGGAGTGAATTCTCACTAGATATATTTAAGGAACTAAATGAAGTTAATTATGTAGCAACACCTGACGTAGACTTAACTAAAGTATCTTCATTATACCCAGACTCTAAATTTACTAATATATCCACAACTACTAAAGATAAATTATATGAAGTAATAGAGAAGAATCCAACTACTGGATTAATAGCTGTATTGCTATCCTTAGCAAATTTTAAAAATATAAGTTGTTATGGTTTTGATTTTTATGGTAGTGAAAAGCATCATTATTGGGAGGATTCCATACCACAAGATAGGACTGTGTGTCATTCACTTGACGAGGAAAAAGAAATTATGTATTATTTAAAAAACAATAATATTATAAATTTCAAATAATGATTAATCTTTTTCATGTAAACAACCACACAATTAATACGGTTAATTATAATAACCTACTACACGACACTGTTGTAACAACATTTGAAGATACTATAAAAGACTATGTGGGTGCACAATATGCTGTTACCTTTAATAGTGCTACAAGTGCTATATTCTTAACCTTATTAAATAAAAATATAGTGGTTAACGTTCCTAGTATGATACCACCTGTTGTTCTAAATGCTATAATAACATCAAATAATAGATATAGATTTATTGATGATGTGGATTGGGTTGGTGACTCATACGTATTACATGATTTTGGTGATTATAAGATAGTTGATTCTGCACAAAAATTAGAAAAAAATCAATTTATAACTGAATGTAATGATGATGATTTAATGGTTTTTAGTTTCTACCCAACCAAACCTGTCGGGAGTTCCGATGGTGGTATGATTGTATCTAACGACTTTAAAAAAATAAAATATTTAAAGGAGCTTGCACTTAATGGCATGACCTCCTCCCACAATAACTGGGAACGTACTATTAAGTTACCTGGCTATAAAATGTATATGAATAGTATTCAAGCTGAAATAGCTATGAATAATTTTAATATGTATGAAGAAAAATTATCTTCACTTAAAAAGGTTAGAGACTTATATAATACTGAGTTGGGGTACTCAAACACTAGTAATCACCTATATAGAATAGAGGTCATTGACCGTGATAAATTTATTCAATTTATGAAAAATAATGGTATATCGTGTGGTATACATTATAGTGCTACACACTTAAACCCAGTATATCGTAATCATTTAAATCACTTTGCATACGACGAAAATTCTACTAACTGTAAACTATCTGAAGAAAAAAGTGAGTCAACAGTTTCAATACCTTTTAATGAACGATTGACTATTTCTGAGGTTAACCTTATCATTAAGAAAGTAAAAGAATACCGTGAAAAATAATATAAAGTGTACATTAGATGTCTTTGAGGATGATAGAGGTTGTTTATTACCTATAGAGTTTGTTGGTCTGGGTTTTGAGCCAAAAAGAGTTTTTGTTGTTAATAACGTTCCTGTTGGTGATATTCGTGGGGACCACTCACACCATAAAACCAAACAATACATAGTTTGTACTAACGGTTCAGTTAATGTTATGTTAGATGATGGTAAAACTAAAAAAATAACAAAACTTAATAAGAATCAGTCTATTATGGTACCAGAATTAGTGTGGGATTCTCAAGAATTTTTAACTGAAGATGCTGAAATATTAGTTATATGTTCAACAGAATATGATATTAATGATTATATCTTAACTTATGACGAATTCCTAAAGGTTATATAAAAATGAAAATAGTATCGGTAATATTAGCTAGAGGTGGTAGCAAAGGTGTGCCAAATAAAAATATTATTGATTTAAATGGAAAACCGTTAATACAATACGCTATAGAGTCATCAAAGATGTCCATCGTAGGTGAAGAAACTTATGTATCAAGTGATAGTGATGACATATTAGATATAGCTAAAGGTTTGGGGGCTAGAATAATTAAACGTCCAGACAATATTAGTGATGATTTAGATAAGAGTGAATTAGCTCTAATAGATTTTGTTAATAGAGTAGATTCTGATATCGTGGTTTTTATCCAACCAACATCACCAATGATTAAACCAGAAGATATAGATGCTGGTGTATTAATGTTAAGAAAGGATACCTCATTAAATTCAGTTTTATCCGTTTATGAAGAACATTGGACACCAAGATGGAGTAGGGATAGAAAACCTGTTGACTGGGACATATATAATCGACCAATGAGGCAGGAGGTTGAGAATATCTACGTTGAGAACGGAGCATTTTATATTTCAAGAACCCCACTGATAAAAAAGAATAAATTAAGATATACAGCACCATTCGATTATGTTGTCATGTCACAAGAAAATAGTTTCCAGATAGATTCATTTGCTGATTTGGAACTTGTAAATAAAATATTAAAGATTAATGAGTAAAGTATTCATATTCGGTTCTGGCTTCTTAGTTAGACATATAGCAAATGAATTTACCAATAATGGTGATGAAGCTATCGTTATGTATAATAATTATAAGCTGGAGAACTACTCCGGAACACAACTTATGATGAAAGGTAATGATATTGTAGATTGTCTGATTAAAAATAAACCAGATTATGTCTTGTTTGCTAAGGGTGACTCATTCGTTTCTGGAAATGCGAATATTTCAGCGTCTATTGATAGTAATGTGGTTCCAATAGCTGAACTGTTAGATATGTTAAATGAAAGTTTAGGTAAATTAGATTTTATTAAAAAAATAATAGTTATTGGTTCTGCTGCTGAATACATTAAAAAATCTTCAGCATTACAAGAAGATGACGACGTAAACCCAACATCAGTTTACGGTCTTAGTAAAATATTTTTATTTAATACAGCAATGTATTATTTTAATAAAGGATTACCAATTGTATATGCTAGACAATTTAATGCGATTGGTCCATATCAGAGAAACCAATTTGTCTTAGCTGACTTTGCGTCACAATTAGTCAATATCGAGGGTGGTGCAAAACCAAAATTAGAGGTGGGTGACCTAACTTGTGAAAGAGATTTTATTGACGGTAGAGATGCGGCCTATGGGTATAGGTTGTTATTTGAGCATGGCGTACCTGGTGAGGTTTATAACGTTGGGTCTGGAAAATCAATTAAAATTAAAGTTTTGTTAGATACTATGCTTAATAAACTAGATTATCGTGGTAAAATAGAAATTGTCACAACTAAAAAAGATAAACTTAGTAAGAACAGCCTAACAGATAGACTATTATCAAATAACAATAAACTAGTTCAATTGGGGTTTAAAGAAAAATTCACTCTTAATGAAACTATAGAAGATACCTTAACTTATTGGCGAAATGTATAAAAGTAATAAATTACAAAAGATGTTTAATGGTGAATCTACACCAACATATATAATATGTGAGGTTGGTATTAACCATAATGGTTCAATAGACGAAGCATTAAAGTTAATAGAGTCTGCCTCAAAATCTGGTGTCGACGCTGTTAAATTTCAGAAGAGAACTCTTAGTGAGATTTATTCTAAATCAATATTAGACGATTCTAATAGTGCTGAATGGAATTTTGATTACCTAATACCATTGCTTAAAGATGTGGAACTATCTGATGATGATTATAAAGTAATTAGAAAAAAATGTGATGAGTTAAAGTTAGATTTAATTATAACTCCGTTTGATGAGGTGTCAGCTGAGTTTATCGCTGACCTTGGTGTTACAGCGTTCAAAATAGCGTCTGCTGATATGACCAATTACAGTCTTATTGAGAAGTGTTCGTCGTACGGGTTACCAGTTATAATATCTACCGGAATGTGGAGTAGAGATGAGATATTAAAAGTGGTAGAACATTACAAAAGTAAAAACATTACATTTGCTTTACTACACGCACAGTCAACATACCCAGCACCATATGAATCATTAGGGTTAAAATTCATTAAAGACCTATGTGAGATGACTGAAATTGTTGGTTATTCTGGGCATGAGAGAGGTGTGTTCATACCTATTGCTGCTGTAACTATGGGTTGTAAGATTATTGAAAAACACATAACCAATAACAAGGAGCAAAGAGGTCCAGACCATAAGGCGTCTATGTTACCGGAAGAATGGTCTGAAATGATACATAATATTCGTATGTTAGAGAAATCTTTGGGTAGTAACAAACTAGTCAACCAAGCTGAGAAATTAAACAAAGAAGTATTTGCCAAATCAGCTATTGCTAAAACTAACCTTAAGTCTGGCCATATTTTGAAAAAGTCTGATATAGAATTTAAGGCTCCCGGTAAGGGACTTTTCCCACACGAAATTAGTGATTACTACGGTAAAGTTTTGAAACGGGACATCAAAGCCGAATACTATATTTCAAATGATGATTTTGAAGATGTGTTGATGATTAAGGATTGGGACAACTTTACCTTCACTAATAAATGGGGTGTTAAATGCCGTTTTCATGATTTTGAGTCCTTCGATAATGTGGATGCTGATACAATTGAATTTCATTGTTCTGATAATGATTTGGATATAGACTTTGTACCCAAAATAACCCCAAATGGTAAACGTTTGATTGTTCATGCACCAGAAATATTTAATCGTGAATTGTTTGATATTTGTTCAGATGATGAACGTAAGGTTAATGCATCTAAAAAGATACTTCATAGGACAGTGGCTAAAACTATGGAAATAGCAAAGTATTTTCCAAATTACAAACCAAAAATAGTTTGTCATTTAGGTGGTATGTCTTCTACTATTAGAGATATGGATAACACAAAACACTTAATGGATAACGCGATTAAGAACTTTGAGGAATTTAGACAATATAAAGATATTGTAGATATCATGCCAGAAAACTTACCTTCGAGACCGTGGTATTTTGGTGGAGAGTGGTATCAACATGGGTTTACTACCGCGGAAGATATGTGTTATTTCTGCAACCACTTTGGAATAACTATGACCTATGATATTTGTCACGCGTTTTTATATTGCAAACTACATAATAAAGATTTAGTTGAATATACAAAAATGGTGATGCCAATAGTAGGTCATATTCACATATCTGATGCAGAAGGTATCGGTGGTGAAGGTTTACAAATTGGTGAAGGTGAATTAGATTTTGATGGTGTATTCAATGAAATGAAAGGATTCGATTTTACGTGGGTCACAGAAATCTGGAGTGGGCATTTACATAACGCAGCTGGAAACTATAAAGCGTTAAAATTACTGGAGAAAAGTTACTCAAAAATAATATAAATATGTCAATAAAAAATAAGGAAAAAATATTACGATAATGAAAATAGCTTTAATAACAGGAATAAATGGTCAAGATGGTTCTTACCTAGCAGAATTATTACTACAAAAAGGTTACGAAGTATGGGGTATATTAAAAAGAAATTCTGTAGCGGAAAATCAAACCGCTAGAATTCCAGATAATGTCTTTAAAGAATTAAATCTAGTTTATGGTGATTTAACTGACCTATCATCTATAATAAGTGTAATTCAAAAATGTGAACCAGATGAAATTTATAATCTTGCTGCACAGTCTCATGTTAGGATTAGTTTTGACCAACCAATATATACATCTAATGTGACGGGTCTAGGTGTTTTAAATTTACTAGAAGCTGTTAGATTAACTGACCCTACAATTAAAATATACCAAGCAAGTAGTTCTGAAATGTTCGGTAATAATATTGATGGTGATGGGTACCAAAGGGAAACAACTCCGATGACTCCCGTCTCACCTTATGGTTGTGCAAAAGTATATGGATATAATATTTGTAGAAACTACAGAAACTCATATGGAATGTTTATTTCAAACGGTATTTTATTTAATCATGAATCACCTAGAAGAGGAATTAATTTTGTAACAAATAAAGTAGCAAAAGAAGCTGTAAAAATAAAACTGGGTTTATCTAATGAATTAAAACTAGGTAATATGGATGCAAGTAGGGATTGGGGTCATGCAAAAGATTACGTAGAGGCTATGTGGTTAATGTTACAACACGACACGCCAGATGATTTTGTATGTTCTACGGGAATTTCTCATAGTGTTAAGGATTTGGTGGTGTATGTATTTAACTCTTTAGACTTGGATTGGACACAATATGTATCTGTGGATAAAAAATATCTTAGACCTGAAGAACTAAAACATCTTAAGGGTGATTGTTCTAAAATAAAAAAAGTCTTGGGTTGGACATTGAAATATAATTTTGAGAGTATGATGGATGAGATGATTGAATATTGGTTGGAGTATTATGAAAAATAATAGAGGATTGTTAGTTACCGGAGGTAGTGGTTTGGTTGGTAGTCGACTTAATGGTGATATAAAAACTAATAGTACTGTAGATTTACGGGATTCCTCATTATGTGACGAATTATTTAAAAAAGAAAGACCTGATAGTGTTATTCATTGTGCAGCTAAAGTAGGTGGGTTAGGTGGTAACATGAATATGAAGGGTGAATTCTTCTACGATAATATTATGATTAATACCAATGTTATAGAATCTTGTAGAAAATATAATGTTAAAAAATTAGTATGTTTCTTATCTACATGTGTATTCCCTGATAATGTAGAGTATCCATTAACCGAAAAAAAGATTCATTTAGGTGAACCCCATAACTCTAACTATCCGTATGCATATGCTAAAAGAATGGCAGACATACAAATTCGAGCATATAGAGAACAATATAACCTTAACTATGTATCAGTAATCCCAACAAATATATATGGTCCAAATGATAACTTTAATTTAGATACTGGTCATGTAATACCATCATTAATTCATAAATGTTATTTAGCTAAGAAGAACAACACCCCATTTAAAATATGGGGTAGTGGCAAACCACTTAGAGAATTTATTTACTCTAAGGATGTCGCAAAATTAACTCAGTGGATTTTAGAAAATTATGAAGAAGAAGAACCAATTATATTATCAACATCACAAGAAGTTTCTATTAAAGATGTAGTTAATCTAATTGTTAAACATATGTCTTTTGACGGTGATGTCATTTGGGAATCTGACAAACCTGATGGACAATATAGAAAACCTAGTGATAACAATAAATTATTATCTTATTTACCAGATTTTAAATTTACTAGTTTAGATGAGGGTTTAAGAGAAACTATATTATGGTTTAATAAAAATTATAAAACTTGTAGAAAATAAAACAATTAATATGGGAAGAAGAAGTAAGAAATTAAGTAGGGATGAACAACAGGAAGTAGAGGAGTGGATTTATCAAAATAACACCGAGGAAACTAGAATGACTGACACAATGACTATAAATGTTAAGTGTAAAACAGAAAATCAAAAATCCTTAGTAAATTCTATAAAAGAAAAGGAAGTAACTATTTGTTCTGGTCCCGCTGGAACTGGTAAAACTTTTCTAGCTTGTGCGGAAGCATTAAAATTAATCAAAAGATATGCAAAATATAGAAAAATTGTAATTGTAAAATCAGTAACCACACTTAAAAATGAGGAGATTGGTTTTTTAAAGGGCAATTTAAGAGAAAAGATGGAACCATTTATGTTTTCTTTTGTACATAACTTTGAGAAGTTGGTTGGTCAGGCTATCACTTCTAGATTAAGAGAATTAAAAACTATAGAGGAAATGCCTATTGCATATATGAGAGGTATTAACTTAGATAGGTCAATTATTATCGTTGATGAGGCTCAAAATATTTCCCAAGAAAATATGAGGACCATTCTGACTAGGTTAGGTAAAGATTCTAAAATGATATTTTTAGGTGATGAAAGACAACAAGATTCTAAAGGTGGAAATGGATTAACATTTTTAATGTCTCACTTTTCACATATAGACGAGATTGGGTGTATTCAATTTAATAAATCTGATGTGGTTAGAAACCCTCTAATTGCTAAAATAGAAAGGGTTTTTGATTCTTTACAAAAGAACATTAAATAATTAAGTTTAAATATGATAATTAGTGTAAATATAAATGGTGTATTAAGAGATATCTTAACTAGATTTCAGGAAATATATGAAAAATACCATGATACTGAGGTAAAATCTGAAGTGGTGACACCAGATTTAATGAAATATGTTCACTTTGAATCAAATGATGAACTTATAGATTTTTTATACGAAGAATCACCAATGGAAGTATTCGGTCAGGCTAAAGAGAGTTGTCAAAATGTTGTACAACATTTAATGAAATTATATAGAGAAATGCCAGACGGATATAGACTTAGAATAGTTAGTGATGACTTGGGTAGGGGTAAATCATCAACATTATGGTTTTTAGCTAAATATGGTTGTGTTTGTGATGAAATAATGTTTTACAATAGTCTAACTATAGATAGATTATGGGAAAATACTGACCTATTCATAACATGTGATACAGACATTATAGAGGCTAAACCTGATGGTAAAAAACTAATTATAGTCGATAAAATATACAATAAGGATATGGGTTGTGATAAAAGAATTAATAATTTAAAAGAAATAGAATCTTTAGAAAATGCAAGTAGTTAAAAAAAATAGTGATTTAAAATTAAAGATTGGTCATGAATTTCTTTACTTTGACGTAGATGAGTTTATGAATAATATATCACATGTAAGTTATGTGTCTGGTGAAACATCGGTAGAAATAATGCTACCTAGGTTTGAGTTTTTTAAAACTATGCTTGATACGACTACTGGTATTGTAGAGGAAGCTGATGATACTTTAGGTTCGGTATCTATGAATAAACTTTCAGTCCCTTATAAGTTAGCGATGAACACATTAATAAAATATAAAATAATTAAAAAATTATAAGTATGGATAAACAATTAAATCAATTAGAGAATGGGTTAGCCATTCTAAAAAATAAAGAAGCTAAAATATACTTTTTAACCCAGGATACTGATGGGACAGCTATAGCTTCTGTTGCTCAAATTTATCAGTATGTAAAATACCTTAAAGATGCTGGTTATAACGCATATATATTATATGAAAAAAAGGAAGTTAAGGGTGTATCAGCTTGGTTAGGAGAAGAATATTCTAGTTTACCGCACGTTAATATAGAGGAGGGCCAATTAAAGGTCGGACCACAAGATTTTGTGGTTGTACCAGAAGTTTTTGGTCATGTATTAGAACAAATTACTAATATGCCTTGCACTAAATTAGTTTTATGTCAAGCTTATGATTGGATGTTGGATACATTAAATCCTGGTTTTGGGTGGGCTAATTATGGTGTAACTAAGTGTATTACCACTACTGAATCACAAAAAGCTTACATTAAATCAATATTTCCATCAGTAGAAACAGTAGTGATACCACCATCAATACCAGAATATTTTGTGTCTTGTGAAGGACCAAAAAAACCAATAATTGCTATACATACAAGAGACCATAGAGACACACAAAAAATAATCAAAACATTTTACCTACAAAACCCACAATTTAAATGGGTAGCCTTTAAGGACTTAAGAGGGATGTCTAGAAAAGATTTTGCTACAAATCTTGCTGAATCTTGTATTTCAGTTTGGGTGGATAGGACTAGTGGTTTTGGTACTTTCCCTATCGAGTCTATGCTTTGTGAAACTCCTGTTGTGGGTGTTTTACCTATAAAAAGACCTGACTGGTTAACCAATGAGAATGCTATATGGGTTATGGATGAATCTAAAGTTGTTGAGGTTCTTACTAATCTAGTAAAGAATTGGTTGGAGGATACAATCCCAGAAGTTCTTTATGAAAAAATGAAGGATACTACTAAATTATTTTCTATGGATACTGAAAATAAAAATGTAGTGTCTTATTTCGAAAATTTAATTAATCAAAAAATAACGGAATTTGAAAATTCCATAACTAAACTGGCTCCGGTTGGTGAAAAAATATAAAGATATGAATAGTAAAGATGTAACAGTTATAGTACCAATACACGATGTCACTAAAGACTTTGGTGTTTGGTTTGATAAATCTATACTTAGTATAGAACAGTCTAGAATAAAACCAGGAAAATTATTATTGGTTTGTTCGGATACAGCAACCATTAAAGAATATATGAGTGGTTGGGATAATAAACCTTCTGATGTAGATGTAGATATAATCTATAATGGTGATAAAACTAGTTATTGTGGACACATTAACTTTGGGGTTGATTCTTGTGAAACTGAGTGGTTTTCTATATTAGAATATGATGACGAATATTCTAATATTTGGTTTAAACAATTTAACGAATATGTTGCACACTATACTGAGGTAGACTTATTCTTCCCTTTAGTGGTTGATACTGACGAAAATGGTAGATTTATAGGGTTTACTAATGAGGCTTTATGGGCTGTTGGTTTCTCTGAGGAGTTAGGTCACTTAGATAACAATACTCTTCTTAGATACCAAAACTTTCAAGTTAGTGGTATGATTATGAAAAAAGATTCTTTCACTAATATAGGTGGTATGAAAGATAGTATGAAATTAACATTTAATTATGAATTCTTATTAAGAGCTACATATAATGATGTTGTTATCATGACCATACCTAAAGTTGGGTATAAACATACAAACCAAAGAGTTAACTCGTTGTTTTGGAATTATAAGTTCAATCAAGATATGACACTGGGTGACGAGGAGGCTAAGTTTTGGATGGATGTCGCTAAAAAAGAGTATTTTTTCACTAATGATAGAGCTGTAGAATACACAGATAGGTAGTATGGGACGAAAACCCAAAACAAAACAGTATTTTGGTCCCCCACAAGAACAAGCGGTTAGGACATTTTTAACAGCGACTACTTGGGATGAGAAGAACACTGTATATAATAATTTCCTTAGGGACCCTTTAATAAAGATGATTGATAGTATAATACGTAGGTATCGTCTTTACAGGCCTAATATGGATTTTACTGATATACACACTGATACGTTATCATTTCTTGTAACAAAGATGGATAAATTCAAACCAGCTAAAGAGAAGAAAGCATATTCGTATTTTGGTACCATATGTAAAAATTATCTTATGGGCCAAATTATGAAGGATAATAGGGATAAGAATAGAAAAATTTCTTATGAAGATATATCCTATAGTCTAGAACAAGATGAAAAACATTCTTATAACATGTTTAGTGACACTCTACCAGTAGAGACTGTTATGGCATCTTTACTTATAGAGTTAAAAAAGTTTATAGCTGAAAATAGACTAAATATTAATGAGGAGAAGATTGGTTATTGTTTGGTTGATGTGTTTGAGAACTACGAAACTATTTTTATTGCGGGTAAAGGTAATAAGTTCAATAAGAATGTTATATTGTACCAACTACGTGAAATGAGTGGTTTAACCACAAAAGAAATTAGGTCAGCTATAAAACCTTACAAAAGTTTATACAAAGAAATACTACTTAGACTAATAAATACGTAACCAGATATTTATTAATATGCCTAGACCTAAAAGAAAACAGATAAACTTAACTAATGAAAGTGCATTAAGTTTAATGCAAGAAATTTATAATGAATGTGTTGAGCAGAGAAGTACGGCCATAAGAATCCAGAATAAGATGATTGGATTCATGAATGCTGCTGCTGATATGTCTTTAATTGGTCCTGTACTTAAGGAACAACAAAAAATTGTAGATTCAGCTATAGAGAAAAAGCTGCAACTATCTAAATTAATGGCAAGTATAATGTCTAAAAATTTAGAGGTTGGTTCTGGCGTCAACACTCTAGGTGGTGATGTTAAAGAAGCTTTACAAGATTTATTGCGTGATAAATCTTCTGAAGAAGACGATGATAATAAAACTACTTTAAATTATAAAATGTAATGGCTGATGATTCACAACAATCACAGAGAGATATATTCAGTAAACTACAAGGATTATTAACTTTCTTAGAGGTTACTGAACAAAAAAAAACTCGTGAAAATTTAGAGGAATGGAAGGAAGTCCTTTCTGCGTTAAGAGATATTGGTAATAACCCGATACCTTTATTGTTAGAGCTATTAAAAATAGTTAAGGGCAGTATTAAAGCTAAAGGTGGGATGTCTAAAGTTTTAGGTATGTCATCTATTAAGAAAAAAAAGAATAAAGGTGATGGTAAGAAGGTAGATGATGGTGATTTCGAGGAACCTAAAAAATCTTTTGCTGAAAAACATAAAATAAGTCCCGTTGTTAGTGTTTGGTTAAATATACTTAATGATATATTAAGACAATCTATAGTAGATGTTTTACCTCAAATGGAGGAAATTCTATATGAAGAAATAATTAAAGCTTTTGGTTGTGACGATTTATCCATTAAGGTACCTGTTGTAGGTGATGGTTTAAGTAACCCAATTCTAATAGAGGTGGGAGAGATTGATTTATTAAAACAATTACCTAACGACCCTAATAGTGATGCTGGTAAATATATGTATGAGAATGTTGGGGATATGACCGCTGGTTATCCTCCTGGGCAATCACCATTCCCTATTAATAGATTCTTAAGAGATTTAATCTATAATAACGATGTTTTCCCTAGTACAGTTGACCCAACCAATCCATGGTTACAAACGGTATATGGTGCTAGTGGTAGAGCTTTATTCGATATAAAGGTGATACCTGGGGCTCCAGTTATGTTAGAAATTTTCCCATATTATAAAGATGGTTCTTCTGTGACTGATAACTATCAAAGTGCTCCTGGTACACCAGTTGGTGGTGCCCAAAGTGGTAATGAGAAATTTACATTTATAGAATTTATAAAAGATTACTTTGAGAATGTTAAATTAATAGAGATGCAGAATTTTCTTGGTGCTTTATTAGAAATACAAACTGGATTCTTAAGTGTTAGATGTGAAAATAAAAATCTAGAAGATTTTAAGATAATATCTAGTTTCATGCGTTCCTTAGAAAAAATGTTAGATGCTTGTGATGGAGCTGATTTAGGTACCCCTAGTTCAGAGTCGGTTGGTCATTTATCTGAACTGTATAATGATGATAGTTTCTTTGAGTTCACTGTAGAAGAAGAGAGGTCGATAGAACTTGAGGCTGTACGTATGTCAAAGAATGTAATCTCGTTTGAGAGTTGTGGGATTATAGATGTTCCTGTTGATAATGAACTGGTGGATAAGGGGTTGGCTGAGATTTTAAGTGCTAAAAATAAGGATGAGGAGATTAAGTCATTCGATTTATTGTTACAAAAATTTGCGTCAGCTTCAGCGGTTAAAGCTGGTAATAAATTAAGTGCTGGTAGTATGATGTTACCGGTAGAAATAGATTTTAAAGAAGCACTAATTAAGAAATTACCACAAATACTAATGTATTGTGTAATGAACCCAAAAGGTGTATTACCTGTTGTTGCTGTTAGTAAACTTCTTAATCCTGGTGGGGTAAACGCAGCAAATTTAAAAACATTTATAAAGATTTTTAAACGTGTAATCATAAGAATGGTACAAGAGGTTTTAAAACGTGTTGTAGCGTATATGTTTGCTATCCTTAAACAATTAATACTTAGGATGATACAAAACCTAATAAAAGAAAAACTCAGTGAGAAAGCAAAGAAGAAACTTAGATTAATAAAAAAATTATTAGATATACTCCTACCACTTATTAACGACTTATCTAACGCTAAAAATTGTAAAGAAATATTTAGTATACTTCTGGCACTATTAATGGCTAATGCTCCAGATATTCCGTGGAGTGTCCCACCTTTTCTAGTCGCAGCGTCGAAATTAAGAGCTGGTACTAGTCCTCTAGGGGCTTTCGAAAAATTAATAGGTAAACTACAAAAACATGGTATTCCTGTTGGTGATATGCCTGATGGGAGTCCGAATTTAATGGCCCTATTTGCGTTTGATGTGTTACAAGCTCAGGATGAGGAGATGACTGATAATGCTTCTACTGAGAATGTAATTATGACCGGTACTGTAAATGTTGCTGGTATACCAGGGATAATAATGCCTTTTACAAAAAGTACTGGTATTTTAAAATAAAGAATTATGGAGTTTTTTAAAGAATATAAAAATAAACCTAATAAAGATATAATAGATGTTATGACAACATTAAAAGAAGATTTTAATAAGTCTAAAGATTTAATAATTAAATTAACATTACACCTAGAGGATACCGAAAAAAAATTTAATCTCCTAGAGTCTGAACTGAAAAAACGTAAAGCCCAATGACCAAACCAAGTGGACAACCTATAGATGCTTTAAATGAAAAATCATCTAATATAACTTTAAGTAAAACTATTCAGTTTGCTGTTTGTGTCGATAATAATGACCCATCTTATAGTGGTAGGATACGTGCTATGTTAAATAAGGGTAGTGGTGTTGGTGACGCTAAAGTTAATGACCCCGAAAAAGATATAATTTTAAGGGATAATGAAGCTCTAAAAAATGGTGCTTATAAACCCTGGGGGGAAAATGACCCTTATATATGTTCACCATTTATGGCTTTACATGTTAATGTAGTACCAAAACCTGGTGAAGCTGTTAAATTAATATCTTGGGATAGTTCAAAAGGAGGTGTTAATAAAGAGTATATAGGCCCTATAATTTCTAATCCTGGTTATATTGGTGGTGACCATTGGTCTAATGCTCAATTAGTTACTAGCTATGGTGACCAACAAAAACCTTTAGCGGATTATGCTCCTGACGGTAACCCAATGCCTGAATGTTGGGGTAGTTTTCCTCATCCTGATGATATAGCTATAGTGGGTCGAGACAATACTGATATAGTACTTGGTATGAAACAAAATTCACTCTCGGTTGGGTCTTCAAAAATTATAACTGATGTAGATAACACTCAAGATGGTTCATATCCACAGATTATTATTCGTTCGGGTAAATTTACTAAAAATCCAGAATACCCATCAAGACCTAAATTTAACGATAAAACTACATTTATACAAATTAACACTTTCCCACAAACTATATATGCTAGAAAAAAAGAAATAACAGTACCTGTAAAAGAAGACACAAGTTTAGCTGCACTTATAGAATATAATTTTGACCCCACAACACTTACAACTAATAGTATAAATGGTTCAATATCAATATATAAAATGCCTTATGATAGTTCTACAGGAAAAGTATTTATGTGTGATGGTTTTGAGCAGGCTACTGTAGTCCCACAACCATTAACGGAAGCCTGTAATGTTATTTTTACCGGATTACCAGATATTACTACAGTTAGTGCATTAATAAATAGGATTATTTTATCTTTCGATAGAGGTAAATGGGATGAATTACAAGCCCCACAAGATAACGTACAGGTTATTTTTAACTCTGGTGTAGACACCTCAAATAATCTTGGTAACTTTATGCAGAGAACTCACCCATTCTATTTTAGACCTTCACCAGCTATGGTAGATATTTTAACTAAAACAGCTCCTGCTGGTGCAGCCCCTAACTGGGGACTTGTAAAAACAGAAGCAACAACTATATCCCAAAAAATTAATTTAGATGGTGTACCACAACCGTCTTATGGTTTAGCCTTCACTAATGAACCTAGTAAAAGAGATATAACAACCTCAAATCAGAAGGATTTTGAGTGGGAGGAAAAAGTAGTAGATGTACAACAAGGTGTAATAACTGCTATGTCGGAGAAAATATATCTTATGTCCTATAACTCTTCTGATATTAATGGACAAATAAATTTAAACACCAATTATGGTATAAGTCAAGAAAAATTCGTTAAAGATATAGATGAGAAAACAAACTCTTTAGTACGTGGGGAAATACTTATTGAGTTACTGGAGGAGATTGTTTCGTTCACTAATAATCATGTGCATTCTTTTCCTGGTTTAACTGCTTGTCCTAAGGCTAAAAGGGGCCCAGGTAAATCAGATATCGAGAAGAAACTAGAAAACGCTAAAAATGAGATGTTAAATAAAAATATACGGATTAACTAACTATTTATATAAAAAGCTTTTTATGTCAATATATAGGTCATACTTCAATAAAAATAATACAATAGTTGCTAGCAGTGATGTAAATACAGCTAGAAATCCAGTAACACAATTATTTTATGGTAAAAATATAACTACGAGTTGTATTCAAACTAATTTAACTGCTGATACATGTGGTACTTATTGTGAACCATTCTTAGGTGCTTTAAACGAAGCGACAGGGCACACTTGTGATGGACAAACTGGGTATACTACAACACCCCTCACTGGATTTACAAGGGCAAATTCACATGGTTTTAGTAGATTTTTATTCGATTTAGACTTATCTGGTTTATCTCAAAAGATAAAAGATTGTTGCATAGATGTTACTGGGACAACTCAAAAGGTTAAACATACCCTACATATGACTAACACGTCAAGTTTTGATGACGATTTGTTAAATGGTACTGTATTGATGAATGATACTAGAAGAGCCACATCATTTACTCTTATGTTATTTAAAGTTACAGGAGACACTAATTGGGCTGAAGGAGTTGGTTACGATTATTTGGTACCTGACGGAATGTTTGCTCCTGACTTTGACCAAACTTACTCTACACGTCCAAGTAACTGGTTCTCTGCAACTACCTTAACCTCATGGACTAATGATGGGGTTTATGATAATGTAATGCCTTCAACTTATGAAATTTTAGCTACACAGTACTTTGATTTGGGTAATGAGGATATTAAATTCAGTGATAATAGATTAACTAATGAAATAAATCATCAGTTAACTGGTACACCACAAACAACAAGTGGTGTTACATATGGAATATCTTACATTCCGGCTTTCGAGAATACTAATACTATTAATGAAGCTTATTCTGTTGGTTTTTTTACTAAATATACACATACTTTCTTTGAGCCTTTTTTAGAAACTTCCTATAATGACCACGTAAACGATTCCCGTGGTAATTTTAATCTACATAAAAGTAATAATCTATTTTTATACTTATATGATGGCAATGGAAAACCTATATGTTTAAACCAACTACCTTGGGTAACAATAAGGGATTGTAATGGTGACGTATACTTACAAGGACCAGCAAAAAAACTAACTTGTGGTGTTTATGTTTATAGAATTGGTGCAATAATAGCTTTACCTGCTGGTCAGGAGGTTCCACTAGCATATACAGATACGTGGAGTCTAATAACCACAAGTAATGGTACTTTATTACCGGATGTAACAAATGAATTTATAATATATGATAATGCTTATTCTGTTGGTACTACGGTTGTTGAGCCTAAAGTGTATGGTTATTCGGTTTCTGGTATAAAATTAAATGAAAAAATTAAGAATGGTGACACTAGGAAGGTATATATTTCCACTAGAGTACCTTACACGACTGACCACGATGTTTTAGTGGATAATATAAAATATAGAATATATGTTAAACAGGGGAACACTGAAGTAGAAGTTATCTCTTGGACTGACGTAAATAAATCTTTCACAAGTAATTATTTCTTATTAGATACCTCTTGGATGATACCTAATGAATATTTCCTAGACATAAAAGCAACTTCTAATCAACAAGTAGATACTTATAGAAAGGTAATAAACTTCCAAATAGTAAACGAAATATGAAAAAAATAAGAGTAAGTGAAAACGAATTAGTAAATTTAATCGAAAAATTAGTTAAAGAAAACCTAAGTAATGGTAATGGTCATAACTTTGGTATGATGGGTACCCCAACAAGTAAATATAAAGATTTATACGAATTAGATGATGTAGAAGGTGAAGAAGAAGTAGCTGAAGAAACATTAAATCTTAATGTGGATGATGAAACTCAAGATGGCTTAGACCAAGAATCTGCTATGGAGAGTATCAAAGAACAAAAGACAAGTAGTTATGGGTTTGAGCTTATGCCTCTTATAGGTAAGGTAAAAAAAGCTATTGACTCCATCGTAGATGGTAACTATTCCTTAACTGCAGCAGAATTAGCAACATTAGGAATCTTAATTGCACTAGGTCCAGCTAGTCTATCACTTTTAGGTGTAAGTCGTGAAACATATAAACTATGGAAAAAAGTACAAAAAGGTAAAGGTAAAATTGCTAAAGTAGCAGTTAAAGCAAAAGAAAAAGTAACAGAATCTAAAATAGTTTCTAGATTAAAAAGAAAAATAAATAAATAAATTAAAAACTATGAAATGCGATTGTCAAATATGTAAGTGTGGTACGAAATGTGACTGTACTTGTTGTGACTGTTAGATAACAGTTAATTAAAAAAAATAAATATATAAAAAAACCACTTAATAAGTGGTTTTTTTGTTTTTAGATGTCTTCATCGTCATCACTGTGGTCATATTCATGAGTTACAGTTGTGTGGGTAGGTTGTGGTTCTTCCTCTGTAGATTCTGGTGGTGTTTTACCAAAATTTTCAGACGCAGTAAATCCTAATCCCGCCATTACAATCCACTGTAAGGATTGGAATAGATTTTCGTCTATTGTAAAATCCCAAAATAAATTTGCTGTGTAACCGATTAACATAAATAATAAACATATAAATGTTACAACTCTTTTACTTGATACTTTGCTCCCACTACTTAACATGTTTTTTAAAAATCCTCCTTTCATAGTATTTGTTTTTATTATAAATATCTAGGTATAAAAAAAAAAGCCCTCGTAAGAGGGCTTTTTTAATATACATAAGATAAACTAGTTAATTAGTATCTCTTAAGTTCTCTAACATCGAATGTTCTAACTCCATCAACAGTAATTCTTCCGTAGAATCTATTGTTTACCATTTTCTTAGCGTATCTAGTCATGATACCTTTGATTGGTGTAAAGTTAAACGGATTGTACATTGTTGGTGTTAACTGTAATGGTACATATGGTGCGTAAACGTACCCAGTATCCAATAAAGATGTTCCTTTATGTCCAATTAACACTTGGTTAGCTGGGAAATAAGGGTCTCTGTATACAGTAAATCTACCTGATAATGTTCCTACTTTCTCAATACCCATGTTATATTGGTCTTGGTCAGCTGCTGCGTTAGAAACGTGGAAGTATTCCAAGTCATCAAATATTGCAGAAACTTCAGAAGAACAAACAATCCAGTTAGCCCCTCCTCTCAACGTAGATTTGTGAATCTGTGCTGAAATTTGGTTAATAGCTGTAATTAATGTTTGATTCCAATCTTTTTGAGTATATGGAGCTTGACCAGCTGTAAATCTCTTCCAACCGTTGTAGTCCCATCTTAAATCCCAAGCTGCACCTTTTCTAAGGTCTCTTAAGATTTCTCTATCAATTTCTGCTGCAACTTCCTCTGACAATAAAGCTGTTAATTCAGCTTCAGCGTCAATGTTATGGAATGCAGAAACGTCTTGAGCAAGTTCTGGTGACCATTGAGCTCTTAATTTTCTCTCAGTTACAGAAACTGTAACACCTTGAAGGTCGAAAGAAACTTCACCCATTTGGTCTTCAAATTCTAGAGTAGCGTAGTTTCTCCACGCTGCTGAATATGCGTTGAAGACATTTCCGGCTGCTGCTGTACTTCCCGAAGCACCTACATAACCATCTACTGAAGAACAACTTATACATGCTGGACATGATAAGTCTAATTCTAACCAGATTACACCAGTTGAGTCACAAGTATCAGTTCTATCAACAATACCATAACCATATTTCTGTGTAACTACACGGAATAAGATTTGTGAACCTGTAGTCGCGTAAGTTCCACCTGGATATACAACATCACCAGCACTAGTTGGAGTTGCACTATCACAACATGTTAATCCTGAATTAGAATGAATAGTAAGTGAAGCTAAAAAGTCTTCAGAATCTTGTTCATTTCCATCTGGACCAGTTAGTTTACCAGTTCCTGTTTGACTAAATCCTGATACACCTACAATTGCTGTTCTAGTACAAGCACTTGCAAAGGTACCACGACCTCCAATTGCTCCTGCACCACCAGCTTGTGTTAATACACCACCTACCCAAGTATATTGTGGTAAGTAATTTTGTGTACTAACTGTGTATCTTCCTTTTGAATAGTCATAAAGACCGTCATCAGCAGTTTGAGGTGCGTTCTGAGCGTAGTAATCATCATATAGATTTCCTGTTGCACCAGTAGCAGCGTTTCCACTTCCAGCGTCCATTTGTGGTCCCCAGTGTTGTCCGTCTGCACGTCTTGGTGCGATTTTAGGTACGAAGTAGAACAATTTACCAATTGGTAAGTTCATAGCTTGTACAGAAACGATATCGTTAGCTAATAATTTAGAGAAAACTCTTCGGATGATTGGAAATACAACCGTCTCGAAGGACCCTGAATCAGCAGCTACTGTAGAT